>Ga0194061_1001417_pt1 | contig 13929 bp, 13 predicted proteins | sample SepL2221m_MetaG_FD_163423 | JGI IMG/M metagenome (GOLD analysis project Ga0194061, IMG submission 163423) | Anoxic zone freshwater microbial communities from boreal shield lake in IISD Experimental Lakes Area, Ontario, Canada - Sep2016-L224-21m | ecosystem: Environmental > Aquatic > Freshwater >...
CATTGATGAAGGACGTCAGATTTTTCTTAAAGGTTGCTCGTCTTGTCACGGTCTCAACGCTGAAGGTGGTGACATCGCTCCGAGCCTGATTGGAGTCGGAGCTGCTGCAGTTGATTTTCAGGTTGGCACGGGTCGAATGCCGATGGCGGATATGAGCCAACAAGCTGCAAGAAAGAAGCCTTCGTATAATCCAGACGAAATAGCAGCACTTGCCGCCTATGTAGCCTCACTTGCCCCTGGACCTGAAATTCCAAGCCAAGCCGTTGTGACTTATGAACGCGATGGAAATAGCGCTCAAGGTGGGGAACTTTTCCGTACTAACTGTGCAATGTGCCATAACTTTTCTGGTCAAGGTGGAGCGCTAAGTCAAGGAAAATACGCACCTTCGTTAATGGCGTCGACTCCAACGCAGATTTACGAAGCAATGATCACTGGACCACAATCGATGCCGGTTTTTGGCGACAAAGTCATTACACCAGCAGATAAATTGTCGATCATTAAGTGGATCAAAGCAGCTCAGAACGAACCAAGTCTGGGAGGTGCCTCACTGGGGCGCGTGGGACCAGTAACAGAGGGATTGTTGGTGTGGACACTAGGACTCGGACTGCTGATCGGTATTGCGGTCTGGTTGGCGACGAAGGCGAGATAGGGAAACATGTCAAAAGATATCGAGCGACTTTCAGATCCAGGTCTGCCAGAACATATTCACCGCAAAGCAGATAACGATCCACGCGCTGCAAAGAAGGCAGAACGCCAAGTTGCAATTTTGTTCTCATTTTCCGTAGTAGGCACGCTACTTTTTATCGGTTCTTACCTTTGGATTCCATCAAAGAAATTTATCTTTCTTCCCGCAATGGGCGACACCAATGCCCAGCAACTTTTCCTCGGACTTGGACTTACCCTTGCAACACTTTTCATAGGACTCGGAGCAATTCATTGGGCCAAGACGCTCATGCCCGACAATGAAGTAATAGCCGAGCGTCATGAATTTAGATCTGAAGAAATCGATAGGAAAGATTTCGTCGAGACAGTTAAAACACAAGCAGGTGCTGCAGGGTTGGGCCGTCGACCGCTCATCAAACGCACACTGGGAATTGCCCTCGGACTAGTAAGCGCTTCGCCACTTCTTTTACTTCGAGATCTTGGGCCGCTACCAAAGAAATCCTTAGAGCAAACAAGCTGGGAAAAGGGAACTCGCTTAGTAACTGATCCTGGTAACCAGCCTATAAAGGCATCGGATTTGGAAGTCGGAGCAGTTGCTCAGGTACTTCCCGAACTCAAGCCAAATGAAGAGCGCACTCTCAACAACATCGGCAAGGACGCAGTTCTGTTAATTCGTATTCGCCCCGAAGAATTTCAACTCTCCCCCGAGCGCTTGTCTTGGACGCATGAAGGCATCATTGCCTTTTCAAAAATCTGCACGCACATGGGTTGTGCAGTCGCTCTCTACGAACAGCAAACTAAACATCTTCTCTGCCCGTGTCACCAATCAACTTTTGATGTACCACGTGCCGCAAAAGTTATTTTTGGACCAGCAGCCAGACCACTTCCGCAACTAGCCATTACGGTCGATGCTGACGGTTACTTAATCGCGCAAAAACCATTCTCCGAACCGGTTGGACCTAGTTTCTGGGAGCGATCCTCATGAGCACCGAAAAGAAAGTTGGCGCCGTAGCCAATTATGTAGACGAACGCACTGGCGCAGCCAAATGGATGAAGAAGAATCTCACCAAAGTGTTCCCCGACCATTGGTCATTTATGCTTGGTGAAGTTGCCTTGTACTCCTTCATCATTCTTCTTCTCACCGGAGTCTTCTTAACTTTCTGGTTTGACCCATCCCAGCGTGAAGTTCTGTATCAAGGTGGGTACCAACCCCTTAGTGGAATCAAGATGTCGGCTGCTTACGCGTCTACCCTTAATATCTCGTTTGATATTCGGGGCGGGTTGCTCATGCGCCAAATCCATCACTGGGCCGCTTTGCTTTTCATGGCCGCCATCGTTGCTCACCTTATGCGAGTTTTCTTCACGGGCGCATTTCGCAAGCCTCGCGAATTCAACTGGATAATTGGAATTGGACTTCTGACTCTCGGAATCGTTGAAGGCTTCTTGGGTTATTCGCTTCCAGATGATCTTCTGTCGGGAACTGGAATTCGCATCGCAGAAGCAATAATCCAAGCGATTCCGGTCGTGGGCTCCTATCTAGCATTCTTCGCTTTTGGTGGCCCTTTCCCTGGTGAGGCATTCATTCCGCGCATTTTCACGGTACACGTGCTCCTGCTCCCGGGAATATTCCTCGCCCTTATTACCGCTCACTTGATGTTGGTTTGGTATCAGAAGCACACCCAATATCCAGGTCCTGGGCGCACTGAAAAAAATGTTGTCGGTTACCCCTTGATGCCTGTCTACATGGCAAAGGCTGGCGGATTCTTTTTCATTGTCTTCGGCGTAACAGCATTCCTCGGTGCAGTCGCATCGATCAACCCAATTTGGCTTTATGGTCCATATACGCCAGCGCAAATTTCGGCTGGTTCTCAGCCCGATTGGTACATGGGTTGGCTCGATGGACTTGTCAGAATGTCACCACCGTTAGAAAGTCATCTCTTCAATCACACAATCTCGTGGAACATTTTGATTCCAGGATTAATCGTTCCTGGAATTCTCTTCACTGGTATGGCTCTTTATCCATTCATCGAGAGCTGGCTTACCAACGATAAGCGAGAACACCATCTCCTAGATCGTCCAAGGAATGCACCGAACCGCACAGCCCTTGGGGCGATGTCCCTTACGTTCATGCTTGTGACGCTTCTCAACGGCGGTAATGACTTACTTGCCACTCACTTCGCGCTCTCTATTAATGAGATCACGTGGATGAGCCGCATCGGTGTACTTGTTCTTCCGCCTATCGCATTCGTCATTACCAAGCGACTTTGCCTCTCCCTTCAGCGCCACGACCGCGACCTAGTTCTCCACGGTCGCGAAACGGGTCGTCTGCAACTGATGCCCAACGGTGAATTTGTGGAAGTCCATGAGCCGATTTCGGCGGCAAAGGCATGGATTCTCACTCAACACGAACAACCTGCGGCTCTCGAGTTTGTTAGCGAAGATGAACGTGGAGTCAAAGCCCCCAAGGGAGCCTTAAACAAACTTCGTGCTCGTATGAGTGCGGCGGCAGTGGAGCAAGTTCCACGCGTTGACGGTAATGACCTCAAGGAGATTGAGCACCACTAAATCCGACCCGTAGGAGCCCTTCCTCGCGTGTGAGCGCTAGTGCTAGCCCTCACCGAAGGGTAGCGTGGGGGGTATGAAACGACTCCTTCCCCTCGCTCTACTGCTGGCAATGCTGCCACTATCCACCGCTGATGCCGCCTCACGGGCTGCCAAGCCACCTGTCGTTGGGGGTCTTTGTACGAAAGCGAACGCAGTGTCAAAATCTGGCTCGATTTCATTGATTTGTCACAAAGTTGGAAAGAAACTCATCTGGCAAAAGGCCTTGGCAAGTACTCCGAAAACAACCCCAACTTCAACGCCTTCTGCAACGCCATCTTCTACCCAGAGTCCTTCACAGACACCTGCGCCGTCTCCAAAACCGGGGGCGACCGTCACGACTAGCGCAATTCCACCTGCCAGTAGTTACGAAATAAACGTCAATGCAAGACAATTCTCTTGGTCCTTTACTTACTCGGTAGCTGGTGAGAAGACTCCTCGACTTGGAACTGAACCCACGTTGTATCTTCCGGTAGGCAAACCTGTTCAGCTCAATATTTCATCGACTGATACGTCACATGGCTTTTGGATCCCCGCTCTTGCTCTCGATAAAGAAGCAGCGTCCGGCACAACGGCTCATGTGAATATTACGGCCGATAAAATTGGGAAATTTCCTGGGGCATGCAACATTCAATGCGGTCGCGGACACACTGGAATGACTTTTACTGCCGAGGTAGTTAGTGAAAGTGAGTACCTGAAAATAATCGGCGGGCTAAAAGCGAGTTAGTGTGCGGAAACTTCTGGCTTTTCATATTCTGTGACGAAGCCAACCACGCTAATTAATAGCGCCCCCACTCCGATCAAAGTCATCCACCAGCCAACGATAAGACCCAGACCGCATGCCATCATCGATAACGCAACAGGCAGGGGCCACCATGAGTGGGGACTGTAGAAGCCCAGATCGCCCGCAGAATCCGCAATCTCTCCTTCGACATTATCTTCTGGCAAGATCCCGCCCTGATGTTTGATCGAATACCAAAGGTAGAAACCGATAAGACCTGCCAAGCCACCGCTCAACGTTAAGGCCGTGATGCCAAGAATCTCACCGCCAAGTTGCCAATAAATTATCGCTACAAGAAAATAAAATACGCTCAAGCCAAAAAAGAGTCTAAATGATTCTTTCATTGTCTCAATGCCCCTCAGTCTTAATGTGCGGATGATGGAGGTCAAAAGCCGGACGCTCACTTCGGATGCGAGGCATTGACAAGAAATTGTGACGTGGTGGTGGGCAAGAAGTCGCCCACTCTAGTGAAGCGCCATAGCCCCATGGATCATCGACTCCCACCATTGGAGACTTGCGGGTGATCCATATATTTATGAAATAAGGAATCAACGAAGCAGCGAGTAAGAAGGAACCTGCGGTTGAGACTTGGTTCATAAAGGTGAAACCGTCACCTGGAAGATAGTCGGCATAGCGACGTGGGAACCCTTTTATACCCAACCAATGTTGAATCAAGAATGTCATATGGAAACCAATGAAAGTCATCCAAAAATGGATCTTTCCAAGACGTTCATTGAGCATCTTGCCGGTCATCTTTGGCCACCAGAAATAGAACCCCGCGTACATAGCGAACACGACAGTGCCGAAAAGAACGTAATGAAAGTGAGCTACGACAAAGTAAGACGCAGATACTGCGAAGTCCAAGGGTGGGGACGCCAAAATAATTCCAGTCAAACCGCCGAAGAGGAAGGTGATAAGAAATCCAACCGTCCATAACATCGGCGTTTCAAAGGAGATTGAACCGCGCCACATCGTGCCGATCCAGTTGAAGAATTTCACTCCGGTTGGTACACCAATCAGGAATGTCATAAAGGAAAAGAATGGGAGTAGGACTTGACCTGTAGCGAACAAGTGATGTGCCCATACAGATACAGAAAGGGCAGAGATCGCGATTGTTGCTGCGATTAAACCCTTATAGCCAAAAATTGGCTTGCGGCTAAAGACCGGCAAAATTTCAGTAACAATTCCAAAGAATGGAAGTGCCAAAATATAAACCTCAGGGTGTCCAAAGAACCAGAAGAGATGTTGCCACAACATTGCTCCACCATTAGCTGGATCAAAAATGTGCGAACCAAAGAGACGATCCGATTCAAGACCAAGAAAGGCCGCAGCCAAGGGAGGGAACGCCAAAAGAACAAGAATTGATGTCAGCAAAATGTTCCATGAAAAAATCGACATGCGAAACATGGTCATGCCAGGAGCACGCATAGTGAAAATTGTCGTCAAGAAATTAACACCGCTGAGGATCGTTCCAATGCCGCCCATTGCTAGCCCAATGACCCACAGATCTCCGCCGATACCCGGTGAAAATTGTGAATTCGCAAGTGGGGCGTATGCAGTCCATCCGAACGAGGCAGCGCCTCCTGGACTTAAGAATCCAGCAAATGCCATCGTCCCACCGAAAAGATAAAGCCAATAAGAAAGCATGTTGAGCCGCGGGAATGCCACATCTGCAGCACCAATTTGCAAAGGCATGATCACATTCGCAAAGCCGACGAAAAGAGGAGTCGCAAACATCAACAACATAATTGTTCCGTGCATCGTGAAGATTTGGTTGTACTGCTCATTGCTCCAGAATTGCAAACCTGGTGCGCTGAGTTCGGCTCTCAAGGCAAGAGCCAATATTCCCGCGATGAGGAACCAAGAAAAGGAAGTAATGAGGTACAAGTAGCCGATTGTCTTGTGATCGGTTGAAGTGATCCACTTGACGAATAATCGACCCTTGGTAGGAGCAGGTCTCGTTGCCTGCACGGAAGTACGCGGTGGGTTCGCGAGAGTTGTCATTACTGAGCCGCCTTCAAGGAGTTGATGTAATCAGTGTATTGAGCCGGAGTAACCACTCTGACCGTAAAGAGCATGCGTGAATGGTCGCGACCGCAAAGGATGTTGCAGCGTCCTGGATAATCTCCCAATTTATTCGCAGTGAATTCAAGATGATTTGTCACTCCAGGAAGATTTTGAATCTGAATCATGAAAGCAGGAATCCAGAAACCGTGGACGACATCACTTGATTTAAGTGTGAAGGCAACACGTTCCCCTTGTGGCATATAAAGAATTGGCGGGTTCAAAGGAGTACCCGTCACAATTGCATTTGGTCCTGCTTCCGGATATTCAAATTGCCATGACCATTGGATTCCGTTTACCGAAATGTTGTGCATTACTTTCGAAGGCGACTTTTCCATAATTCGTGATTCATCGCGAGCCGTAAATGCAAACAACACAGCAACAATAATGAACGGAATGATCGTATAAAGAACTTCGATAGGAATGTGATACTGAATCTGACGCGGGAATTCTTCATTCTTCTTTCGATGAAAGAACGAGGACCACAAAATTAGTCCAGCGGTAAAAACGCCAACGACAAGGGCAGTAATCCACGCTCCTTGCCACAGTGGAAGCGAAGTGTCATTGACACTTGATAGCCCCTTAGAAAATCCAAGGCCAGAGACCGAGGAACATCCAGTGAGGAAGAAAAGTAACGGGACGCCAAGGGCGATAGTCCGCACAAGGGTAGATTTTCGGGTGCGAGGCTTCGGAGACATGGGCTCAAGGATAGTGGGGCGCTTCCCTCTCATTGGTATCTGCGGGTAGCGTTGGAAATGTGGCTCAAACGCTCAAAAATTTCCTCGCAGAGGCCCCTCTTTCTCCAGCCGCTAGGGATGTCCTCTTAGATGCCTTTGATCAGGGGTGGCATGATCCCCAAAAACTCACTCAAGGGGCGAGCAAAGCGCGAATACTTCAACAGAACTCCCTTGAATCTATTGCCTCTCGCTTGGGTGTTCACCCCACGGAGCTGGAGATAGTAGGTGAGCCAGCGCTGGGGCATTTCTTCGCGATTCAAGGCTTTATTGAGCCCACATCGACCATTTTCTACTCCACTGTAGATAAAAAGGAGATTCAGGCGATCGCTCGAGCACGGCAATCTGCCGTTGAGCTTTCGGTTAATTCATTGGGTCAGATAAATCCCGATGGATTCCACGGGGCCAAACATGACGACCTCTTGGCCCTTCAAGGAGCCAACGCAGAGACGGGTGTCGTACAAAACCTCAACGAAGTAACTGAGAGATTTCTCTCCCATGCGCAAAGGGGTCTTGTCTGTCTGGACTTTACAGCCGTGGGATGTCAACAGCCTTTGCCCGAAAAGTGGGACGGAGCCGTTTTCGATTCGCGATCTTGGCGCGGACCACAAGGCTTAGGAATCGTCGCAATTAAGAGCGGCTCTAGGTGGCGCAATCCTCTCCCCCATATCAATTCGGTGAAAACCCCACAATCTTTCTCCCTGCCTCTTTTGATTTCTAGCGCTGTTGCTCTCGAATCATGGGTTTCTGACGATGAAAGAATTCGACAACTTTCGCGACGATTGCGAGATGGAATTCGATCCCGTATTTCCGATTGCGACATTGCTGGAGATCTCGAGGGCTCTTTGCCACACGTGAACTCATTCTCCTTTCTCTATGTCGAAGGTGAAGAACTCTTGCGATCCCTTGAAAAACGGGGATTTCTCGTTGACTCTGGTTCGGCATGCACCGCTGAAGATCTACAACCCAGCCATGTTCTTGCAGCAATGGGTCTACTCACGCATGGAAATGTCAGAATAACAATTCACGCTGAGACAACAGAGACAGACATTGACGAATTGATCGGCGCTCTAATTCAAAGTGTTGAGGAATTGCGAAAATTGTGAGAGAGATCGATTGCACCGGAAAACGTTGTCCTGTACCCATCATCGAAGCGGCAAAAGCGATTAAAGAAATTAAAAGTGGAGAAACTCTCGTCCTTATTTCAAACGACCCAGCCACAAAGGTTGATCTTTCCGCGTGGTCTCGTATGACGGGGAACGATTCACATCAAATCGGGGAAAATCGTTTTTCAATTACAAAAAAGGCTACGAACTAAACCCAAATTCAGGTAAATGTTCCGCTACCTCGTCTGATGCATATTGCCCATAAGCCGCTGCCATGCGCTCTAAAAATTGAGCACGAGTAAATCGATATTCCTGAGTGCCTTTTGTTTCAATGACATAGGTAGCCAGCATCGCGCCAAGCTGAGCGCACCGCTCGTGTCCCAATTCGGCGGCAAGGCCTGCGATAAATCCAGATCTAAAGGAATCGCCAACTCCGGTGGGATCCATACGGGAATTCTCCTTGGGGACGCCAATTCTTATTACTGGCTTCCCCTTTTCCTCTACTTTCGCCCCGTGAGATCCCAACGTAACAACGCGAACGCCCACCCGATCCAGAACCTCGTCGTCAGTCCAACCAGTCTTCTGACATGCAAGAGCAAATTCATATTCGTTGAGAAACAGATATGCCGCACCTTCAATAAGGCGTCTAATTTCATCTCCATCAAGGCGGGCCATCTGCTGCGATGGGTCGGCGGCGAAAGCCACTCCTTCTTCCCGTGCCACTTCTGAGTGACGCAACATTGCTGCAGGGTCGTCAGGTGAAATTACGAGAAGGTCCAATTTTCCAACTGAATCCAAAATCGGTTTAAGTTCGATATTTCGCGCTTCACTCATCGCACCAGGGAAAAATGAGGCAATTTGGTTGAGTTCAGTATCTGTCGTCACCATGTAAAGAGCGGTGAGTTGAGTTTGCGAAACCAATACATGCGACGTGATTACTCCATGTCGACTCAACCAGGCTTCGTAGTCCGCCCAATCATGGCCAACTGCTGCAATCAGAACTGGATTGAGCCCTAGAACGCCCATTCCAAATGCAATATTTGCAGCGCATCCACCGCGGCGAACATCCAGACCATCAACCAGAAAAGAAAGCGAAACTTTTTCCAGTGAGCCAGCCACCAGGGAGTCGGTAAATTTCCCTGGAAAGGTCATTAAATGATCACGACCGACTGAGCCGGCAACACCTATTTTCATAGATTCGCTATCTCGCAACTTCACATAAAGAAATTGTGAACAGCGTTAGGGATTGACAATTAATGGAAAGAATCCCCGCAGGCACACGAACCTGATGCATTGGGGTTGTCGATAGTGAAACCCTGCTTCTCGATGGTGTCGACAAAATCGATTGTCGCTCCAGCAAGATAAGGATCACTCATCTTGTCGATGATCACTTTTACTGAACCGAATTCACGTGTGACATCTCCGTCAAGTGCTCGATCATCAAAATAAAGTTGATAGCGAAGCCCAGAGCATCCACCTGGTTGCACGGCAACTCGAAGAGCCAGATCATCTCGGCCCTCTTGTGACAAAAGTGCTGCGACCTTTACCGATGCGGCGTCGGTCAGCGTGATCTGGCTAAGAGGTGTAGTGGTTTCTGTTTCCATGAGCTTCTCTCCCTTTTTAAACGATTCCATCTCTTTCAACGACAGCGCCCTCTTCGATATTCCTTAATAAACGCCGTCCACATTGTGGACACCGAAATAAAGGCATCTCGTTCTTTGCGAGGGAGAGCCTACTCGCACGAAAGGCAAAGAAAAGACAGAATGTCCTCGTGGCACTTACAGATCTCTTACTCCTCGGAAGAGGAGTCGACCTTTCAAGCGAGCGAGGCGTGTCCTGCACGGGCGAATTACCCGAGGCAAGTGATCCATCCTTAGTGGAACGGGGCGAGAAAGCCCGCGCCGCCCTGGGCGATCGAGCCCTTATTTTGGGCCATCACTATCAGCGAGATGAAGTTATTGCCTTTGCCGATATCACCGGAGATTCATTCAAACTTGCACAATCAGCAGCGGCCCAATCAGCGGCGGAATTCATCTTTTTCTGCGGAGTGCATTTCATGGCCGAAAGCGCCGACATTCTTACCGGCCCGCATCAGAAAGTGATTTTGCCAGATCTGGCCGCGGGTTGTTCCATGGCGGACATGGCAACGCAGAGCCAAGTGGACGATTGCTGGACCGCTCTTGAAAGTGTCGGCATCGCGTCAAAGACAATTCCTGTGACCTACATGAACTCATCCGCTGCAATTAAAAGTTTTACCGGCAAGCACGGTGGGACCATTTGTACCTCATCGAATGCGAAGAAAGCGATGGAGTGGGCCTTTACTCAAGGCGATAAAATTCTCTTCTTGCCTGATCAACACCTCGGACGTAACACTGCCGTCCTTTCTCTTGGACTAACTCTCGATGATTGCGTTCTATGGAATCCATGGAAACCCATGGGTGGCCTGACTCCAGATGAATTAAAAAAGGCCAAGGTGATTCTCTGGCGAGGACACTGCTCAGTGCATGGTCGCTTCAGTGTCGAGGCCGTCAATGATGTTCGTAGCAGAATTCCCAATGTAAAGATTCTCGTCCATCCTGAATGCCAGCACGAAGTTGTATCGATAGCCGATCGAGTTGGCTCAACTGAAGCGATAATCAAGATTGTTGAAGCCTCTGAACCTGGCTCGGCGTGGGCTATCGGAACTGAGCTCAACCTCGTATCGCGGTTGGCGAAGAAGCACCTGGATAAAACTATCGTTTTCCTTGATAAGAGCGTTTGTTACTGCTCAACCATGAACCGCATCGACCTGCCCCATCTTGTTTGGGCGATGGAATCTGTCGTGAATGGCCATCTAGTTAACCAAATCAGCGTATCTGCAGACGTCGCGGCATATTCCAAGTTAGCGTTGGAGCGCATGCTTGCTCTTCCGTTATAGTCATCGGCTATGAGCGAAGAAAATTCAGAAAAAAAGGGTCACGCAACACCTAAGCGAAAAGATGCTGAAGCAAAGCGTGTGGTCAACTCTTTGGCGCCGGCCAAGAACAAGGTAGAGCGCGCGAAGCAAAAAGAGTTAGTGCGTCAACAACGCGTCTCGGCTAGGGCCGCCTATATGCGCGGGGAAGAAAGTGCGATGCCCGCACGCGATCGAGGACCGGCTCGGCGATTTATTCGAGATCTAGTAGATAGTCGACGTTCGGTAGGCGAATATTTCTTACCGCTTCTGGTACTAGTGCTCCTCGTCTCTCGTATCACAGCGCTACAGAGCGTTGCTGTCCTTTTGATGTACTTCATCATGCTTTCAGCAATAGTTGATTGGTTCAGGTTGAAGCGTCAGGTCAAGTCGGCCATTGCCGAAAAATTCCCTGACACAAGCACAAAGGGCTTGGCTATGTATGCGTGGTCTCGATCAACACAATTGCGTCGCCTTCGCGCTCCAAAGCCGATGGTTTCGCCTTCAAAGCGTGAAAAGAAAAGTTCTTAAACTTTCCTTAGTTAGGGTCGCGGATTAGGGCTTATGTTCTGCGCTGGATCAGTCTCTGGAAGTTTTCCAAGTGCCTTGTCGATAGCCTTGAGTACTTCGGGCGCAAGAACTATTCCACTTGCCTTAACGTTCTCTTTCACCTGCGAAGGTCTTGTGGCACCAATAATTGCCGATGAGACATTCTTGTTTTGTAATACCCACGCAACTGCTAGTTGAGCCATTGAAAGTCCCGCCTCTTCGGCAATGGGCTTAAGGCTTTGAACAGCAGTTAGCACATCCTCTCTCAACCAACGCGAGATCATCTCCGCGCCGTTCTTCTTATCAGTGGCGCGAGATCCGGCAGGGACTTTCTTTCCCGGCTTGTACTTTCCAGTGAGAACACCTTGCGCAATTGGAGACCAAACGATCTGGCCGATACCTTCAGCTTCAGACATAGGAACAATTTCTTTTTCGATAACGCGCCAAAGCATTGAATATTGAGGCTGGTTTGAGACGAATCGGTTGTACCCAAATGCGTCCTGAATTTTTAGCGCATCTTCGATTTCGCTAGCTCGCCATTCTGAGGTGCCGATGTAATTAACTTTTCCTTGACGGATGAGATCGTTAAAGGCGCTCAGAGTTTCCTCAAGAGGTGTCTCATAATCAAAGCGATGTGCTTGGTACAAATCGATGTGATCAGTCTTCAATCGCTTTAACGAAGCGTGGCATGACTCCATAATGTGCTTACGTGAAAGTCCACGATCGTTTTTGCCCGAACCAGTCGGCCAATACACTTTGGTAAAAAGTTCATAGGATTCACGTCGCACACCTTTGAGGGCTTTACCCAAAACGCTTTCCGCCTTGGTCGCCGCATAAACATCGGCAGTGTCGAAGGTTGTAATTCCCACGTCAAGGGCAGTCTTCACACACGAGATAGCTGCATCTTGTTCCACCTGTGACCCATGGGTAATCCAGTTACCGTAGGAAATCTCCGAAACGTACATACCCGATCCACCGAGGCGACGAAATTCCATGACATGCCCTCCATTTTTGAGAATACTAAAGACTAACACCGCGAACCACGAGAGAAAACGCGTCGTATATTGCTTATCCCCGCCCACTATGGTTTCGTTCACCTACAACTACATATGTCTTTGCTCAGGGGAAGTCCGGTGAGAGTCCGGCGCTGACCCGCAACCGTAAAGCAGTGAAGCACTGCTGAGTCGGATTACCTGGTCAAGGGCTCGAAATCGACACCACCCGCCGAGGTCTGCGGGGCGAAAGTCCAAACAGAAGTGTTTGCGTCAATGGTTAAGTCGTTCGAGATAATTCGAGCGGCTTTTTTTATTGGGTAATCCCGACGAATGGTCCGCCCTGTGAGACTCCCTTCATAGAGAGACTCAACAGTTGAACAAATCACGCCTTACATTCGCACTTGCGATCACACTTGCACTTTCATTTCTGACTCCCCCTGCTGCCCACGCCGCCGACAAGGGCTACCGATATTGGGGATATTTTCAGGCCGCCCCTGGCGCCACGATGTGGACCATGGCTATGACGGGTCCGACCGTAAATATTCCCGATGGATCTGTAGAAGGTTGGGCATTCACCTTTAGTAGCGACAGCGTTCCGGATGCAGCCACGCCGAGAATTGCTCCCGACTTCTCACATATATGTGGGGCCACAAGAGCAATCACGGGAAAGAAAAGGATTGCAATCACCGTTGATTTTGGAAGTCCCTTCATAAAACCAAAAGGTGAAACCGTACCTCGCTCGTTTTCAAAATGTGTGGTGATCGAGAAATCCGCACTAGGAGTTGACGTCCTCGGCAAGGTCGTGAAATTGCGAGCAAGTGCATCAGGCCTCATTTGCTCTTTCAATTCTTACCCAGCCAAGGAATGTGGCGCAGAAATCACGACACCCAGCGCCCTTCTCAAGAAATAGTTCTATGACGCATCGTGCACTGCACCCACTTGCGTGGTGGATTTGGGCTGGATCATTAGCGATAGCACTTGCTAAATCCAATTCACTTCTTCTATCCGCATCCGTCGTGGGAGCAGTGGCGATCGTCGTTTCGAAGAAATCCGAAAACGTCCCGTGGGCGCAGAGTTTTCGCTGGGCACTCACTATGGGATTGTGGATAGTGATCATTCGAATTTTCGTTGGCATCACAATTGGCGTTCCGACTTATGGAAGAACTTTATTTACGCTTCCCGTGTTGACGCTCCCATCTTGGATGGTCGGTATTCGAATCGGGGGTCCCGTGACATTTGAAAGAGTTTCGGCAACTGCACATGAAGGTTTTATGCTGGCTGCAATTATTGCCCTTCTCGGCGCCGCCTCCTCATTATCGAGCCCCCATCGCTTGCTTCGTTCGTTACCCATCATGGTTTACGAATTTGGTGTTGCGGTTGTAATCGCAACATCCGTTCTTCCACAGATTGTGACCAGCGCTGGTCGAATTCGACAGGCACAAGAACTTAGAGGGCAAGCCTCAACCAGTTGGAGAAGAATTACACTACCTCTTTTGGAAGATTC
>Ga0194061_1001418_pt1 | contig 13925 bp, 9 predicted proteins | sample SepL2221m_MetaG_FD_163423 | JGI IMG/M metagenome (GOLD analysis project Ga0194061, IMG submission 163423) | Anoxic zone freshwater microbial communities from boreal shield lake in IISD Experimental Lakes Area, Ontario, Canada - Sep2016-L224-21m | ecosystem: Environmental > Aquatic > Freshwater >...
GCGCAAGGCTGCACCGGGCTTCGGTTCGGCTGGCGCTTCCTTCATGAATTTCGCGGTGGTCGGCCTGCTTTTCGTGGGCTGGGCGGCGGCAATAGCGGGAGCTTCACCGGCCTTCGAGCCGTTCAAAATCACGTCGATGTCGGCCAGCAACGTCGTCGCATTTTGGTAGCGGTCCGACGGCGCTTTTTGCAGGCATTTCACAATCAGTTTTGCAGTCGCCGAAGACAGCTTTGGTGCGACGATGCGCGGATTTGGCACGGGGTCGGTGATGTGCCGCGCCATGATCATCGCGGCTGTTGCGCCCGTGAATGGAATTTCGCCGGTGACTGCGTGGTACAACGTTCCGCCCAGCGAATAAAAGTCAGTCGAAGGGCTCAACTCTTTTCCGCGCGCTTGTTCGGGCGACATGTAGAACGGCGTCCCGACCGCTTGGCCGGTTCGCGTTGCACCGCAATCCGAGGTGACTGCGTCGCGCGCCAAGCCGAGGTCCGCCAACTTCGCGACGCCGCGTTTTTTATCGATCAGAATATTGTCCGGCTTCACGTCGCGGTGCAGCAGGTTATTCGTGTGCGCGTGATGCAACGCTTCCGTAATCTGGCGGATGTACTTCAGCGCTTCGCGTTCGTCGAGCTTTCCGCCCGAGTGTTTCATCAACTGACCCATCGTCTCGCCATCGACGAATTCCATCGCGAAATAATAAAATCCGTCGGAATGCCCGGCGTCGATTCCGGTCACGATGTTGGGATGATTCAGCCGCGCGACGGCCTTCGCTTCGCTCTCAAAACGGTTACGGTAGTCGGGGTTTTGCGCATGTGTTGGCGACAGCACTTTGACGGCGACGACGCGGTCCATCGACATCTGCCGCGCTTTGTACACCGCGCCCATACCCCCTTCACCCAGCTTCGCAATCAGCTCGTAATCGCCAATGCGTTTCTTCGAAACCGTCTGTGTTTTGACAATGAGATCAAGTTGATCTGCGCTGAGGTACTTTTTTTCGACGAGAACTTCGCCGATCTTTTTGCGCAGTCCATCGTTGGCATAGGCTACTTGAGTCGCGACGGCTTCGTTGATCTGCTCTTCGCTGACAAAGCCCAGTCGCCGCGCGGCGCTGCCCAGATTTTCGACGACAGCGCGCCCCGGCATCGCCGGCTCAATTCCACTTTCCTGTTCGATGGCCAAAGGGTCTGACATGCGCTCAATCCGTATTGATCTTGCAGACCGCGCAAATCGGCAGATTCGAAAATTCCGCCGCCAGATATTCGCGACGCAATTGCGTCGCCCACGGGCCGTTCCAAATTTCGTATACGCTTTGCTCGTGGATATTGCCGAGCTTCACTTCGCGCTTGTAATCCACGCAGCAGAGCACGGACTGGCCTTCCCATGTCAGCACCATGGTGTGGAATGGTCGGCGGCAGGTCGTGTTCGGCTTCATGTCCTCGTCGTCACCGAGATCGTTCATCTCTTTCATGTCGAGCTGATCGCCACGGTTGTCCATGTCGATGACGTGCATCTCGAAACCTTCGGCCTCCCAGCGCTTGGTCATCGCGGGAACTTCAGGTGCAACCAATTTCGTCTTGACCGTGTTCACGCGGACGCGGAGTTTCTTCTTGATCTCGGGGTGTTCGCGCAGCCATTTGCAGAAATAATCGAGGTTCGCCATGACCTTCTCAAAGGGCAGGACCATGATCTTTTCATAGACGTCTTTCGACTCGCCATTGATTGACAGGAAGACTTCGTTGACCAGTTCGCCGCCGATCAATTCCTCGATTTTGTCCGGGAATAATAAGGAGGCGTTGGTGGTCAAATTGCGCACGGATTCAGGGCAGTATTTTTTCAGGACGGCGTATTTTTCGCCCAATCCCTTGTCCATCAACGGTTCGTTATCGAGGCAAAGGATGAAGCGTTCGACGCCGCGTCCAGCGCATTCTTTGGCGATCTTTTCGAAGATGGCGGTGCTCATCCGTCCGCGCGGGAGGACATCTTTTAATTGAGGATATTGACAGAAGACGCAGCCGGCGTTGCAACCGAATTGAGTCTCGATCAGAATGGTCTTGGGGAAATCGGGGACCGGTTTGCGAAACACCCGGTTGCGCACCCGCTCGATTACGTTCTTCTCGTCACCGGGATAGTAGTACCATCGAGCCAAAGGAGCCGTCTCCGTGAAAGTTGGAATCCGATAAAGCCGAGTGATCATACTTGAAAAACGGGCGGTGGCAAGCGGGAAGGTTTGGGAAATGAAGGAGCTCATTGTTCACACGTGCGGTGTAATGTTTATGACACTTCCTGATTTCTTAAAGTCCACATTGGAAAAGATTATGCGCATTCGATTATTATTGCTTTCCGTTCTTCTCGTCATGGCTCCGTTACATGAAGTGTGTGCCGCTGAACCGGTGAAGTTGAATGTGCTGTTTATCTTCGCGGACGATCAGCGTTATGACACGATTGCGGCACTAGGAAATGCAGTCATCAAGACTCCGAATCTGGATCGATTGGTGAGCACGGGCGTGTCGTTCAAACGCGCGTATATGCAGGGCGCGTTTCAAGGTGCGACGTGTGTGCCGTCGCGCGCGATGCTGTTGTCCGGAAAATGCTTGTTCAACGCGGACGAGAAATTATTGCGCGACGAGACGTGGCCTGCGGCATTTGGGCGGTCGGGCTACACCACTTTTTTAACAGGTAAATGGCACAACGGTCAGCCGTCAATTCCGAAGAGTTTTCAGATTGCTCGGTCCGTTTTTACCGGCGGCATGACTAACCCGATGAACGCTATGTTGGGCGATCTTGCGGATGGAAAGATGACGCCCGCGAAACTTGCGCCGAAGCATGCGTGTGAGGTATTTGCCGATGAGGCCATTCGTTTTTTGAAGGAGCAGAAGGATAAGCCGTTTTTTTGTTACGTGCCATTTGATGCGCCGCATGATCCGCATGTTGTGCCGAAGGCATTCACAATAAAGTACGATCCGAAGACAATTCCGATGCCACCGAATTTCATGCCTCAGCATCCTTGGGATAATGGCGAGATGGCGATCCGAGACGAGCATCTGTTGCCGTGGCCGCGCACATCAGAACGCGTCCGCGACTTGATCGCGGAGTATTACTGCTACATCTCGTATTTGGACTCACAAATCGGTCGCATATTGGACGCGCTGGAAGCATCGCCTTATGCGAAGAATACGATTGTTGTGTTCGCTGCGGATTCAGGCGTCGCGCGCGGGAGCCACGGGTTGATCGGCAAGCAAAATGTGTACGAACATTCGGTGCGAGTCCCTCTGATTATTTCCGGGCCGGGCATTGCGGCGGGGAAAACCAGCGACGCGATGTGCTATCTGTTTGACGTGATGCCGACACTTGGAAAGATGTGCGGCGTGAGCGCTCCGAAAGCGAGCGAGGGGATTGAATTCACAACGGTGTTGAGTGATCCTGCGAAAGCTGCGCGGTCGAATTTACTCTTCGGCTACCGAAATGTTCAGCGTGCGGTCTGCGATGATCGCTGGAAATTGATTCGTTATCCGCAGGTGGATCGAACGCAGTTGTTCGATTTAAAAGCTGACGAATTTGAAACAACGAATCTCGCCGACAAACCTGAACACGCCGCGAAAGTACAGGAGATGCTGGCGTTGATGGAAACGATTCAGAAGTCGTTCGGAGATACACAGCCATTGAAAGTTGCCACGCCGAAACCGGCTGAGTGGACCCCTCAGAAGATCAGTGGGGATGGACCTGGAAAGAAGAAAAAGGGGCAAGTCGAATGAGCGTCAGTTTTCGATTTTTGCTAGGCGCGTTTGCGCTGCTCGCGCTTCATGCGTCCGGCATAGATGCCGCCGCACGGCCCAACATTCTCTACATTCTGGCAGACGATTTGGGATATGGCGATGTTCAATGTTTGAATCCGGAGCGCGGAAAAATTGAGACGCCGCATCTGGACGCATTGGCGTGGCAGGGTATGACGTTCACGGATTCGCACAGCGGATCATCGGTCTGTACGCCGACCCGATATGGTGTGCTGACGGGGCGGTACGCATGGCGGTCGCGGTTGCAGAATGGGGTGCTCGATGGTTATGTGACACCGTTGATCGCGGATGGCCGTTTGACCGTCCCAGCGTTGCTGAAGCAGAACGGGTATCACACGGCTTGCATGGGTAAATGGCATCTTGGATTCACGATTGACGGCGCGGGGAAAAGTGGTGGAAAAGGCGGCGAGAAATTCATGGGCGCGCCACTGAATGCGGTCACGCATGATGGTCCTGTCACTCGCGGCTTCGATACCTTCTTTGGATTTCATCACGCGCGGATGATGAAATCTGTTTTTGAAAACGATACCGTAAAGCAGTTGATTGAGCCGGTGGACATGTTGCCCACTTTAGTTAAGCATGCGAACGATCATATTGCTGAGCGAGCGAAATCCGGGCAGCCGTTCTTCCTTTATATGGCGTTGAATTCGCCGCACACGCCGATTGTTCCGAGCAAGGTGTGGCAGGGGAAAAGCGGGCTTGGCGATTACGGCGATTTTGTGATGGAGACGGATTGGGCGGTTGGCGAAGTGTTGAGTGCGCTGGATAAATCGGGTGCTGCGGGAAATACGCTGGTGATTTTTACCAGCGACAACGGTTGCTCGCCTCAGGCTGGGACGGTGAAATTGGAAGCTCAAGGGCATTTTGCGAGCGCGCAATTTCGCGGCTACAAATCGGACATTTGGGACGGCGGACATCGGGTGCCTTACCTGGTGCGCTGGCCTGGAAAAGTGAAGGCGCGTTCGACCTGCTCGCAGTTGATTTGTCACACAGATTTGATGGCGACATGTGCTGAGATTCTCGGAGCGAAAGTGCCTGAGAATGCGGGCGAGGACAGCGTCAGTATTCTGCCGTTGTTGCTGGGAACGAGCGACGCTCCGATTCATGAGGCGGTGGTACACCACAGTATAGCTGGCAAGTTTTCGATTCGACAAGGGCCGTGGAAATTGGAATTGTGTCCGGGGTCCGGGGGGTGGAGTAAGCCTGCTGATGCAGCCGCGAAGAAGCAGGGTTTGCCGGATCGGCAATTGTATAATCTTTCGACCGATAGTGGTGAAACAAAGAATGTCATCGCGGATCATGCGGATGTTGTTGAGCGGATGACGAAGGCGCTGGAGACGATTGTTACGAACGGGCGGAGCACTCCGGGCGCGAAGCAGACCAATGATGTGCCCATTCATTTAATGAAGTCAAACGGTGACGTTCCAAAGGACTGATATGAAACGATTTTTACTACTTCTCATTATCACACTGATTTCGGCGGTCTCGATTTGCGCTGCGGACAAGCCGAATATTTTGTGGCTGGTGAGCGAGGACAATGATTGCTACCTCGGTTGTTACGGCGACAAGCTCGCGCGGACGCCGACGATTGACAAGCTCGCAAGCGAAGGGGTACTGTACGAGCGCTGCTTTTCGCAACCGGTGTGCGCACCGTCGCGGTTCACGCTGATTACGGGGATGTATCCGACGACGTGCGGCCCGGCGCAGCACATGCGCGCGCACGGCAAGATTCCGGATTGGCTGAAAGGCTTCCCGACGTATCTGCGCGACGCGGGCTATTTTACGTCGAACAATTCGAAGACGGATTACAACTCGCCGATCAACGCGCAGCAGGCGTGGAATGAGAATGGAAAGAATGGACATTGGAAACATCGTGGAAAGGACCAGCCGTTTTTCAGTGTGTTCAATCATGAAGTCACGCACGAGAGCTGCCTGTTTCCGACAAAGGAATTGGCGCTGAATTTTCCGTCTACGGACCCGGCGTCGATACGAATCAAGCCGTATCAACCGGACACGCCGGAGATGCGGGCGGATTGGGTGCGGTACTACAATCACATGGCGCTGATGGACGGACAGATTGCAGCGAAGTTAAAAGAGCTGGCGGACGCGGGGCTGGCGGACAACACGATTGTGTTTTATTACTCGGACAACGGTGGCGTACTGGCGCGGAGCAAACGGTTTTTGCAGGAGAGCGGAACGCATGTGCCGCTGGTCGTGTATTACCCTCCCAAATGGCGGCATCTCGCGCCAGCTGCGCCGGGATCGCGGATTAAAGAGCCGGTGCATTTTATCGATTTTGCTCCGACGGTACTGTCGCTGGCGGGCGTGAAGATTCCGGATTATATGCAAGGGCGCGCGTATGCCGGGACGGCGAAGGCGGAGCCGAACGAGTACGTGTTCAGCTCTCGAGACCGGATGGACGAACGCTATGACATCATGCGCTCGGCGATGGATAAGCAGTATTTGTATATTCACAATTTCCGCCCGGACCTGCCGTTTGTACAGCCCTTGAATTACATGTTTCAAGCGCGCGCTTATCAGTCGTGGGCGAAGCTGGCGAAGGAGGGAAAGCTGACTCCGGCCACGTCGATGTTCTGGGGCGAGAAGCCGGCGGAAGAGTTGTACGATTGTTTTGCCGATCCGGACAGCATCCACAATCTGGCATCCGATCCCGCGCATAAAGCTACGTTGGAGCGGATGCGTGTCGCGTTGGAGAAGCGATGCGTGGCGAACAAGGATAATGGATTCATGCCGGAAGGTTCGGAGCTGGAAGGTTACGATGCGTCACACGCGGCGGGTGCGTTTCCGATTGAGCGGGTGTATGCGTTGGCGTGTCTCGCAGCCGAACGCAATGCGGAGAATCTTCCGAAACTGATCGAGGCGCTGAACGATCCGAGTGAAGCGATTCGATGGTGGGGTGCTCAGGGATGCACGATGCTGCGCGAGAAAGCTGTGGGAGCTGAATCGGCATTGCGCAAGACGCTCGATGATAAATCGGGCGCGGTGCAAGTTGCGGCTGCGGAGGCGCTGGCTCGGATGGGGAAATTGGATGCGGCGTTGCCTGTGTTGGATCGGTGCATTCGAGATACGAAGACAGGCTTCACGGCGCTGCATGCCGCGAACGTGTTGTTCCGGTTGGGCGAGAGTGCGCGGCCTGTGTCGGGAACGATCAAGAAGGTCATGACCATGATTCCGAAAAACGCCGGAGCGAATAGTCTGCAAGGGTATCTCGCGCGCATTACGGAACGGATGACAGATGTTTTCGAAGGGCGTGAAGAAGGGTTGGTTTATCCGGGAACGGGGGCGAAATAATACTCCGGTTCAGGGTGAATTAAAATTCAGTTCGTGTTCCAAGAGCCGCGCGGGTGCATCACCTGACATGCAGTTGCCGTTCCCTCTCCCCTTGAGGGAGAGGGCGGACGAGCGTACTCGCTCGCCGGGTGAGGGGTGGGCGTGGATAAATTAAACGCGCTTGGATTAATCAGCGCTTACCCCTCACCCCGCGAGACGGAACGGCTGTCTCGTCAGCCCTCTCCCTCAAGGGGAGAGGGGAAAAACAATCGCAAGTCCGGTGATGCACCCGATCCGCGCACGTCAGTAAGCAGAATCGGCTAAATGGGTGCCTAGGATTTTGCCGCTTACTGACGTGCGCGGCTCTTGATTCGAGACATCGTAAGGTAAAAAAAGAACGGGCTATAAGCCCGTTCTACGCTGGCGAAGATGGTTTGAGTGGAGCCACGGATGCTTTTACTGACCCGCAGTTGTCGTTGGCAAGACCTCGCGGAAGACGGCTGGCATGGGGCCGGTGTTTTTGGTGAAGCCTTTGCGGACCATGTCCCAATTCGCGGGGCTGGGGCCACTGCTGGTTGTCGGCGTGGATGACTGAACTTTGAGTAAACTCGCGACACGTCCGTCGTAGTTCACATTAAAGACGCCGTACGGCGTCAACACGCCCATGTCGGGAGCAACAACAGCTCCGTTGATCGTCAAATTACCGCCGCCGCGTGAAATGGCGTTCTTCCATTTGCCAGTGGCGGTGTCATAGACTTGAACGAGTTTGCGTTCGATTGCCAACATCGCGTTGCTGGTGTAGAGCAGTCCGTCGACGCGGCGCGAACCGGCTTGGCGCGTCAATTCTTCAGACGAAATAATCCTCATCATCGTGTCCGGCGTAATCCAGTCCGGATGAACGTTGATCACGTTTTTCTTCGCCAACGAAGCCGGGCTTTGAACGCTGGACGGGATGTCTGACAGGTCAGTCATGCTGACGGGATCAGCGGAATGGCGCTGCAGTTGGAAGCGTTTTTCCGCGACGTTCCACGCGCCGCCGTTGCCGCCCGATCCTGCTTCGGGTGCTTGGTTCGTGCCAGTCGTGGTCACGTAAACCGGATTCTGCTTCGGGTCATTCGCATTGTACGAATAGAACGAATAGAAGCGCGGGACGTAGTTGGCGTCGTACGGATCGTTGGGATTATTCGTGGGCGTGTTGGCCACGCGGTAACGATCCGCTCTCGTCGGGTCGTAGGTATTGCTCGAACCATAATCCGGCAAGGACGAGAGGGTGCGGACGTATTCGATCTGGTTGAATCCTGCCAGCTGGAACATCGTGAAATTGGGCTGGCTGTAGGCACTGTAAGTCTTACCGTCCGGTGCGCAGATGGTCTTGGACATGACGGTGACTTTGCTGGGATTCAAATACTTGTCGTTATCGTAGGTCAGAATTCTGCCGGGTTCAGGCTGGCCGTTTTTGACGACGACATTGTTGCTCGCGTCGACGTAGCGCGGGGAATAGAAATCGGCGTTGGCGTATTGCAAACCGGCATTCACGGCACCTTCGCGATACGTTGTGATCTGGCTCAGATAATCGCCGACGACAATGTTCTTACCGGCGACCAAGCCGAGAAGGTTGGGCTTGTTTTGCGCATCCAAACCGAAGCCTTCTTGAGCGACCTGTGAATTGGAACCGGGGACGGTGATCATGTCCGTGCGGTTTTTGTAGATCACGTCGCCAGGAATATAGATGTTGCCAGACGCGAAGATTTGGCCGGTGCCTTGAACGTAACCTCGGATAATCACGTCGCCGTCGATGACGACTTTACCGTCAAGCAGAATCGGGTTGCTGGCGGTGCCGATGAGAATGACATTTCCGTTGACGCCGGTTGAAATGTTGGCGGGCGAACCCGTCGAAGGCAACGTTGTTTCGCCGTACTGAGTGCCGGGTTGCAGCGTGAGCGCGATGCCGCCTTGGATCGTGCCGGGGAGCGTCGGGTCGGCTGCGGAGACTGCGTCTTGACGAGCCATGATGACTTCGTCGGAATCAACTTTGTGGTTCGGGCGGTTGTTATCTTCCGCACGCGGGAGGTCCGGGAAAGGCGACGGGAAGTCGTCGCTGGGCAGGACTCCGTCGGTCTGGAGGCCGGTGTCTGACGGGTAGTTTGCGTAGAAATTCCCATTGATCGCGGGCGCTACAGCAACGCCGCCGGAGCCCGTACAGAGCGTGTTGGTCGTGACAACAGTCGTTGCGTTGCCGCTGGTATTCTGTTTTATCGTGCCGTCTTGATTCAGTGTGACACTGCGCAGGCGGCTAGCGGCATTATTGGGGCTGAGCAAATTGGCGGAGCCGTCATCTTCCAAGCGGCCGCGTTGGTAAATGGTTCCTTCGACGAGTGTGTCAGCGCCGGAACTCAGGCCCATGAAATTGGTGCTGCCGATTTTGACGCGCGGGAACGTGTTGAATTTGCTCGGATCTTTGTTGAACGCTTTCGCAGCGGAACTGACATGCAGATGGCAGAGTGTACACTGGACATTCTTCGTCAGGACGCCGTATTCGAGGCCCTTGTACATAGGCGGATTTGAAATCGTGTAGTATTGCGCGACCCAGTTGGCGCTGGCTGCTTCGGTCTTTTGTGCGACAGAACTGGTAGCGGTTCCAAACGACGCGACTTGTTCAGCCGATGTTTTATAGCCGAGATCTTTCTGGGATTCAGCAGCGATCATGAGGTCGTAGTTGTACTGCTTGACCATCGTCGTCCCGGGGTAATATTCGTTGCGGGCGCGCTGGTAGATGCTGAACTTGGAGATGATGCGGGTACCGAGTTTCAGGTTGCTCCAATCGCCGACAGTGGCGCGTTTGACGACCCCGCCATCGATGCGCATTTGGTCGGCGAGCGGGTCTTGGCCCGGGGCGATGGATTCCCAGGTGAAGCGGTAGTTGAGATAGGTTTGGAAGTCGAGTCCGGGCTGGGTGGCGAGTTTGGCTTTGTATGCGCCCCAGACTGCACTCAACGCCAAATCGGTCGCGCCTTGAGCGGCGTAGTAAACACCCTGATCATCGATGAACTGGCTGGTTGCCAGTTGCGATGAGCCGGACGATTGGACCAGCGCCAGCAACACGGCTGACGCGAGTACAATGCCGCCCAAGACGACAATCAGCGTTGACCCTCGTTGTGCTCGATTCGAGATTCGTGTCATGGCCCCACCCTCCCCTTTTTGTGTCGTTACTGTGTTTCGTTGCCGCGTTTCGTTTGACCTGGTTTCAAAACTTAATTCGTGTTTTTGAATCGAACCTTGGTGCGCAGGAATTTCAACTGAATGGATTTATCACGTGTATCACCGCTTTCGGTCACGGTGCGACCTGTTTTAAACGTGATGAATTGCAACGTCATACGGCAGTCATATTTTCCGTTGTGATTGGAATCGACATACGTCTCAATCGGGTCGCGAATGTTGTTGCCGTTGCTGTCAGTGAAAGGTTCGGAATCCCATTCGTCGTAGAAGCCGTTGATGTTGGTGTCGGTCCAGATTTCGAGACTGTCGAGGATGCCGTTTGAATTGGTGTCGATAAACGCGTCAGCCTTTTGCGCTCCGACGCCATTGAGCTGGCGCATCAAGAATACGCCAAGTCCTTTATAGGGCATGCGGTCGATGCGCAGCGCGGTCACGGCAGCGGGATCGCCGTTTCCCATAGTCGGGAAGACGGTCAGATTCATGCTGTCCACGTTGGTGTAATTCTGAGCCGGATTAGTGATCGGTGCAGTTGATGTCGAGGTCGCCGCCGGATCGAGTTGCATGAAGAATTTGCCAGTTAGAAAGCGCTGGGCACCCACGGTCATTCCGGTCGAATCGAATGAGGTGACTGTCAGCCAACCGCCAATGAACACGTCCGTAAAGGTGCCGTTTCCATTGAGGTCGGTGCCGATGTCATCGTTGCTGAGATGGAGGTCCGCTTCGGCAAGGTAGTCCTGGGCTTCGTTCGAGCGGACGAACGTGACGCAGTAAAATCCATTGGGATACCATGTCGTGCCATCTAACACGCCATAGATCAGATTGCCGGTCGCGTCGAGTTCAAAGCCGCCATTTGCCCCAGCTTTAGGGAGGTAGTATTCGAACCATGCACCCATTGAATCGAGGCGCTTGGGTTTGCACATTTCCAATTCATCGAAGAGTTGCTGGGCACCTTGGCGGACGGAATTTTGTGTGGACAGTTCGGAGTTTTCTTCGACGGACACGAGCGCCTGCGTCATCAAAAAGCCATACAATGTCAGCAGGATCACCGTGGTGATTCCCAGGGTGATGGTGAGTTCGAGCATCGTGGTGCCGCGTGTGCGGGCTAGTATTTGCTTAGTATGGTCCACAACTCATACCTTTCTTCACCACGAACGCCCGGCCAGCGAATGACCACGCCCACTGGAAAGCGGATCGCAGTCCGAGTGACCGCAGTGGGTCCCCACACATCGCCATCGGCATTGCTGCCGTTTCCGTTCAAATCCATCGGGAGGCCGACGAATTGGCAGCCGTCTGCAACTCCATTGAAGGGACTCAAATCGCGGCCATAAGTCGCAGCGCTGGCGCTTTCATTACTAATGATGATGACTTCTCCGGCGGGCTGCGAAACACCATACGTGTTCGGCAGGCCGGGCATTTTGATTTTGCTGCCTCCGTTGGTTGTGGTGGAATAGACTTCGAATGCGTTTCCGAGCGTTCCGCCTTGGCGGTAGATGTCAACGATGTCGTCAAAGCGACAGGCGGAGATTTCTTCCATCTTCTGACGTGCGGCGAGTTGGGCGGTGATGTATTCGCCGGACTGGCGCGTGGACATCATTGAATTCATCATCGAATTCGAAATGGCGGCGACCACGACGGCAACGCATGCGGCAGCAATCGTCACTTCAATGAGTGTGATGCCTTTCGCGCGTTGCAGTCTATGGTATCGTCCCGCCACAAATCACCCTTTTCGTTTCGCCGTATCATTGCCCGTTGGCAGTCGGCGCGAGTTGCGCCGCCACTGTTGTTTCACGAACCACTGAAGGAACCGGAGCGGTTGCCTCGGCGTTCACTGCTGTGACCAAAGCGGTCGGAGTCGGATAGTTCGAGGACACATCTTTCTGATTGTCCGCCGGAACGGTTCGAGCCAGCGCGGCTTTCATGGTTTCGTGTTCTTGTTCCAACTTGAAGTACGCATTCTTGTGGAATTCGACGCAGGTGCGCATGTTTTGAAGATTGACTTCAAGCTGCTTGATCTTCTGCATGGCTTCGCCCATCGTCGTATCAGCTTGGACAGCCCCGGTGATTTCCGGCATGATCGTGGACCGTTGGGACCAGATCACCATGCTCAGCACCGCGACATTCATCACCAGCACCGCACCAAAGAAGATGTTGACGATTTTTTGGCGGTCGCCAATGGGCTTGGCCTTTACTTCTTGCTTTTCAATATAAGCCTGAACAAAGGGGTTAGTGACCTTCGAACAACGAGGGTCGAATGTTTTTTTCTGCATGCGAGGCCCCTTTTTGACGATAGTTATGATACAAAGGCTCTTTCAGCGCGCCGCTTTCCCACGATTACGGACCACGCACATGGTGTAGACTACAACACGCACCTCGTGCGGTCAAGAAGAAAGTAGACTACTTTCTAATAATCACATGTGCAACATGTTGAAATCAAAGGAAATGCACAAACGCTCCCAAATCACATCTCTTAATCGATATAAAAAACATATAAAATGTATCAAAAACGCACAATGAGCAATGCTATTTTTTCGATATTTTTTGGAGTGGAGTGTAACCGGATCAAGAAATATCCAAAACCGAACGGCGAACGGCTTTTTTAACCGCGAATGGACGCGAATTATCGCGGAAGGGACGCTGAACATGATGAAGGCGAACGTGGCGAAGTTGCAACACGCCGCCTTATCACGATTCTCTGAAGTAAACGCATCCCGGCATCATCGCCGGGATGCGTTTTTTTATTGACCGAATTCCTGTGCGAATGCATGCGCTGACGCACAGATCGCGTTGATCGGAATCAGAATCTCCGAGGCGTCCAGTTCGTCCATCGGTACGCTGTGCCGCAGTGTGACATACCCGCTGTTGCAGGCCACTCCACCACACACAATTTCCTCTGCCTTGCGAACCACCGCATTCAAATCGATGTCATCGACCTTCCCAAATCCTGATTCAACTTGGGCCCAGTCGCCGATCTGTTCGTTCCCTGCCCGGCAGACGATCACGTCATGTTCGCTTCCACCCTCAAACTCAAACGTGATTGTCAGGACATTGCCTTCATCCTTTACGGCCTGAAAATTCGAACTAACGACTTCTTTCAATTGTGCCCATGTAGCCATGTCCTGCATCCTCTCGTTGAAAGTGTTTCATCCCGCATTCACGGTGCGGGGATGGTGTGAATTATGGCTGAATCGTAAGAAGTTTCGAAGCAAGTTCAACTGTTTTGACGGTACCACTCGAATGTTTTCGCCAGCCCCTCTTTGAATTTCATACGCGGTTCGTAGCCAAGAACGGCGCGCGCGCGGTCGATGCCGGCTTGCGAATGTTTCACGTCGCCGGGACGCGGCGGGGCGAAGTTGGGCGCGCGCGTTTCACCGCTTAATGCGTTCAACATTTCGACCATTTCGATCAGTGTGTGGCGCTCGCCGCAACCGATGTTCAGGACCTCGCCTTTGAGCGGTTGAGTGCTGAACGCGGCGAGGAGATTCGCGCTGACCACGTTGTCGATGTGGCAAAAATCGCGGCTCTGCTGACCATCAGCGTGGATCGTCAGCGGCTCGTTGCGTTTGAAGGCCGAGCAGAATTTTGCGATCACGGCACTGAACGGAGAATTCTCGTCCTGGCGCGGCCCGA
>Ga0194061_1001419_pt1 | contig 13922 bp, 12 predicted proteins | sample SepL2221m_MetaG_FD_163423 | JGI IMG/M metagenome (GOLD analysis project Ga0194061, IMG submission 163423) | Anoxic zone freshwater microbial communities from boreal shield lake in IISD Experimental Lakes Area, Ontario, Canada - Sep2016-L224-21m | ecosystem: Environmental > Aquatic > Freshwater >...
TGTGATCGGTACTCGAATGCAAAATAATCTCGCGAACGCCAGCAACCCCCGCCAACTTTTCCGTCACCATCGCGCTCGCCGCCTGACGCGCGGCAAAGTCGTCGCGCGCTTCCAGATCGATCAGAACCTTCACCACATATTGCATTCACGTCTCCAAAAATCGCATTAAAAATGAGGCTACTTCTTTTCCGCCCACCACATCGTCTTCGTATCCAGTTTCCATTGCGGATCAAAGAATCCCGCACACGCTGCCGTGTTCGTGCTTGTCCCATCGGAGTCAAACGCCGCGCCTTCGTACAGCAAAAAATCCGGCACAAGATCGAGTTTATGGTTCACGCCAATCTTCTCGCCATACGGCATCCCAGCGCAAATCACGACGGCATGTTTACGGTTCGAGAACTCGCTGGGATAGATGTACAGGATTCCTTTACCATCGAGTGGTGTCGTCTTCTCGCCGATTTTGACGCTTCCGTTTTTAACACTGATCGGTAGATTCTTCGCAAGTTCTGCGTGCAGCGTGTTGTCTTGCTCCTCGCCAAAGAGGAAAAAATTGCGATCACGTTTTTCGTCTGGCGTCACGTCCACATCGGCTTTGATGTGCGCGTGGCTGCGTGTGAATTGGAACCATTCATCTTCGAAACGCTCGGCGTTTTTCTTATTGAAGTCGTTCGCGGCGGTAGAGCCTTTTGTTCCGTAGACAATGGTGAAGGGACCGCGAAATGCTTGACGGACCGGGCCGCACATGTCTTGATATTTTCCAGTTCCAGCGGTCACAACTTTCGGAAAACTAAACTCCAACACGTTCGCGCTCTTCTTGAGCACCTCAATTCCGTTGGTGGGATTGCGCTTCCATTCCACATCGATGGGTGTCAATTCGTTTGTCGTTTTGATTGAAGCGCGCCGAGCGAATTGCAGCGAATACGTTTTTAAACGCTCGGTCGCTGGCGTCAGATTTCGTTTGTGCTTGAGCAACCATTGCACGGGTTCCTCCATGCGGACAAGTTCAAATCCCGCGCGATGGCCGCCGGGAATGATGAGCAGTTCTGGGTTGCATCCTGCCTTTTTCAAAGCCGCCGTGAGACGGGTTGCTTGTGAGACGGGGACCACATTGTCGTCTTGTCCGTGGTAAATGCGCAGCGGCATGTTGATCAGATTCTCGCACAGACTGATCGGGTTGTCGGCATGGATCAGCCACTGTTTGAACGGATGAAAATTTTCGAGCGCTGTGTAGTTTTGCAGCGGGCTGTCGGCACGTCCGGCGATCACAATCGATGCTGCAAATTCGTTCGGATAATGTGCGGCGATGGTTGAGACGCCCATGCCGCCCATTGAAATCCCGACGAGATAAACGCGGTCCGGATCGACGCGGTAATGCGCTTTCATTTCCTTGATCACGTCCAGCACATCGACTTCACCGCACGATTGGAAATCGGTGTTCAAGCGCCCGAACGGAATCGCGAGCAGGCAATTATTCCGAGCACACACTGTTGCGTAATCGCGTGCTTCCCACCAGCGGTGCTTGTTCATGTTCGGATCGTAGCCGTGTAAAAAAATAACCAGCGGAAAAGTATCGTTGCCGGGCTTGGCTGCGCCTTCGGGAACACCGGTGATGTAAGGCTGAACACCGCCATCGATGACACTCGTGTACCCGCGTTCGATGTAGCCGCTCTGGCCGGCATATGGATCTTTGCCTTGTTCTTCAACGGGCATAAAGCGCCGCGCACGGTCGATCCATTCAGTGAGTTCCTTCGCGACATCCGCGTCCACATCAATCGACTTGTCTTGAATGCCGTCGGCAAAGAGTTTGATCTTCTCAATCGCGAGTTTCACGTTTGGCATGGAGTGCCCGGATTTTGTCGAGCGAGCGAGCCATTCGTTTTCGAGTGTCGCAGCTTCAATCGCCAAGCCTTCTAAGCACATCAACGTAATGGTGCGGTTGCTGACGGATTTTCCAGCCGCGAGAATTTCCAGATGAACTTCGTACACGCCGCGCAATTCTGCCGGGGCGGTGAAGTCGGTTTGGAACGGTTCGCCGATGACGAGGGGCCGTTCTTTTTCGAGCGGCGTTCCGGTCGGCCCAACGAGCCGAGCGGTAAGATCAGTTACTCCGCGCGGGAGCGAACCCTGGCACATCGCGATGATCGTGGCTTTGCCCCCAGGTGCGATGAACGGGCTTTTCGGGCCAACGGAGAGGCTCTTCAATGCAGCGGCGGTAACGTCAGCGACTTTACCCTTAGCGCTGGGAAGCACGATGCTGTCGCCTGCGACGGGCTTTTGCGGTGGGTTGTTGCCGCGTCCGTCGTGGATCAAACATTGCATGATGCAATTGTCACCACGCGGAACGATCTCAATGACGATTTCGCTTAAGCCCTTCGGAAGCGTTAGCGCTGTTTTAAAAACGGTCACGCCTTCGGGCTGGGGCTTGGTCAATAGCAGCGCGCCGTCGAGGTAGACTTTTATCGCGCAATAGGTGCGGATGTAAAATATACGTTGACCGCCGGTGTCGCTGTGGACGCGGGCGGATGCGAACAATGAACCGGGCGTGCCGTTGATGCAGAGGCGTAGATCATTGAAGAATGATTCAGAAATGACTGGCGACCACGTGCCGGGTTGACCTGGAAAAACCAGTTCGCCATCACGCGCATTTGTCGGGGCTTTTGTGTTCGGAGCGGTGGCGATGGGCGGGGAGACGAGCCACCACGTCATCAATCCATCCGCGCTGAAATCCGCGCGTAATGCGGGCTGAATGTCAGCGGGCAGCGCATCGTCCGCGCCACGCAGAGAGATGAAGGAGCTACCAAGAACGAGAACAATATAGACTACGCGCATGGGGGTGGTCGGACGCAAAGCGAAGCCCTCGCAATTAAATTCAGATGAGGAGAACACGGGTGCGAATGTTAAACGGTTTTGCCGGACGCGTCGTAAAAAAACGCGTGAAATCGAATTCTTTGCACTTCGAAAAACAGACTGATGGGCTGTCAAATCATCGACCACAATGAATTGATCTGCGCTCGGACGGCGTTCCAATGTTCGACAAGATAATAGATGCCGAAACCTACGGCGGCGATGAACAGCAGAAAATAAACAGCGTCGAGGTTAACGCGAAGGTCGCGCTTCTCTTTTATTTTGGGTTTGAGCTGCGCGCCCAGTGCGGGCAGGTAATTACATTTGGCGCATTCAAGCGCCGCTTTTTTCCACGGAGCTCCACAACCGGGACAGAATTTCAATTTGCTGGGATCGACTGCGGGCGCTTCATCTGCCGCTACTTCGGCTGATGTGCGACCGAGTTCATATTCATCCGGCGGAGTTTCAATTTTCATGTCCGGCTTGGGGGCAACGAGCGGCGGCGCGATGTTCGGAACGACAAAGCTTTGCTCGCATTTGGGACAGCGCACCAGTTTCTTGGCGAGTGAGTCGTCCAAGTCCAGCATCACGGAACAAACCGGGCAATTCAATTTCACGCGAGAATTCTCCCACTATCAGTCGTCGGTCGAAAATCGAAGAAAGGCGCACCGCACCGCGTAGGTTCAGCGGAGCGGTGTGCCGATTAATAGGTACTTAAGCGTACTGAAGCGTCGCGACGAGTTGGTGAACCTGCGGCAGTCCGTCGAGGAGCTGGCCGAGCGCGTCCCACTCGCCTTTGAGCAACGCTTCGCGCGCGCCGCCTTTCATCTGGAACGTCGCGGAATGTCCGCCTCCGGAGACGGTCGAGTTCTCGAGGTTCAACTCGATCTTGACGCTCGGATCGCGTTGAACGATTTCTGCGAAGCGGCCCAAATCGGCTTCGGAGAGCATGACGCAGGGCATGCCCAGCGTGGTGCAATTGCCGGCGAAGATTTCAGCGAAGCTTTCGGCGACGACGGCTTTGATGCCGAATTTTTGCAACGCTTGCGGAGCATGTTCGCGCGACGAGCCGCAGCCAAAGTTGCGGCCGGAAAAGAGAATCGTCGCGCCCTTGTGTTCGGGGCGGTCGAGCGGATGATTCTTTGACGCGCCGTTCTTGTCGAAGCGGACATCGTGAAAGAGAAATTCGCCGAGGCCGTCAAACGTGACGCATTTCATGAAACGCGCGGGGATGATGCGGTCGGTGTCGATGTCGTGTCCCGGGACGACGACTGCGGTGCCGGAGATGCGGGAGATTTTTTCGAGGGGCATGGTGCAACGTTCCTTTCGTGGTGCTCAATAATTTTTAGGTGACGGAGACGCGATGACTGATAGCGGTTCACATCGCGAACCGCTCTAAAAACACGTCTACTTCGTCTCAACTGGTTATGTTCAATTGAAATCAAAAGCCTACAGCGCAAACACACTCCGCGCGTCCGCGACTTTGCCTTCAATCGCAGCTGCCGCCACCATCAGCGGGCTCATCAACAGCGTACGGCCTGTCGGCGAACCTTGGCGGCCTTTGAAGTTGCGGTTGCTGGAGGACGCGCACAATTGATCGTCGATCAATTTGTCCGGGTTCATTGCGAGGCACATCGAACAGCCCGCTTCGCGCCACTGGAATCCGGCCTCGCGGAAGATGGTGTCGAGGCCTTCTTCGACGGCTTGATTCTGGACCAGCATTGATCCCGGCACGACCAGCGCTTTGACGCCGGGCGCGACGTGTCGGCCTTTGACGAATTTCGCTATTTCGCGGAAGTCGGTGATGCGACCGTTCGTGCAGGAGCCGATGAACGCGACGTCGATCTTTGTGCCTTTGATCGGTGTTCCTGGCGCGAGCTTCATGTATTCAAGCGCTTCGGCGACGGTCGAGCGTTCTTGCTCGGGCGAGCCTTCGACGGTCGGAACATTTTCGTCAACGAAGATCGCTTGGCCGGGGTTGATGCCCCACGTCACGGTCGGGCGAATTGATGCGGCGTCGATGTTCACGACGTCGTCGTACTTCGCGTCCGGATCGCTGGCGAGCGCTTTCCACTCGGTGACCGCCGCGTCCCATGCAGCGCCCTTCGGGCAATACTTGCGTCCCTTTAAGTACGCGAATGTGGTTTCGTCGGGGTTGACGTAACCGACGCGCGCGCCGCCTTCGATGGACATGTTGCAGACGGTCATGCGTTCTTCCATGTTCATCGCATCGATCGCGGAACCGCCGTATTCGTAGGCATAGCCCGTCCCGCCGTTGACGCCCAAAATGCGGATGATGTGGAGGATCACGTCTTTTGAATACACGCCGAGTGGCAGCTTGCCGTTGACGTTGATGCGGCGGACTTTGATCTTGTTTAACGCGAGCGTCTGCGTGGCGAGCACGTCGCGGACTTGGCTTGTACCGATGCCGAACGCGATGGCACCGAACGCGCCGTGCGTGGAGGTGTGGCTGTCACCGCAGGCGATGGTCGTGCCGGGCTGCGTCAATCCCTGTTCGGGTCCGACAACGTGGACGATGCCCTGCTGGCCGGACGGTACGTCAAAATAGGTGATGCCGAATTCAGAGCACGCGGATTTGAGCGCGTCGATCATGCCCTGCGCGAGCGGATCGGCGAACGGCTGGGTGCGCGTGTCGGTCGGAATAATGTGATCGACCGTCGCGAAGGTGCGCTTCGGGTACGCGACTTTAAGTTTCAAATCGCGGAGCATGCCGAACGCCTGTGGGCTGGTGACTTCGTGAATCAAATGCAACCCGATCAGGAGTTGCGCTTGGCCGCTGGGAAGCTGGCGGACGACGTGTGCGTTCCACACTTTTTCAAAGAGACTTTTTCCAGTGCCTTGTGTGCCGACGGACGATGACGACATAATCGATACTTTCCTTTATGAAACAGAGAACCCCTCGCGACCAGTTCGAGCAAAGGGCAGTATAATGAAATGTGGGTTGGGTTGCATTAAAAATCGGTGCGGACAGGGAAATGGCGAGCGAAGCGAGCTGTTGCCGTTCCCCCTCTCCCCTTGAGGGAGAGGGCCGACGAGCAGTCGTATCGCTCGCGGGGTGAGGGGTGAGCGCTCGATTCATCCCACGCGTTTGAATTAATCAACGTTTACCCCTCACCCCGCGAAGGAGTACCTTCGTCGGCCCTCTCCCTCAAGGGGAGAGGGGAACGGCAACAACACCGCGACGCGCGGTTACTTCTTTTTCTTTTCATCCCAAAACGCGCCATTGTTCATCTCGCGAAGCGTCTTGACGATGATGCGTTTGAGTTCGAGCGGATCGACGGGCTTGTTGGCCTTGTAGAGAATTTCGCCTTTGGGTCCGATCAGCAACGTGTACGGATTCGCGGCGGTCCAGTCGGGGTCGAAGGCTGCTTTGAGTTTGTACGTGTCCATGTCGCCGAAGACGTAATTCTTGTTCGACATGTGGAAGCGCTTGCAGACGTCGAGCACGTCGTCTTTTTCGTCTGGCTTGTTGGTCGAAATGGCGACGAAATCAAACCGGCGGTTGCGGTACATGCGATTGATCGTGACGAGTTCCGGCAATTCATGGATGCACGGGCCGCAGGTTGTGTCCCAGAAATCGACGAGCAGCAGGCGACCGGTTTCGTTCTTGCGGAGCGCCTTCAACGCGGCGGCGTCGATGTTATCGACGGTGACCGGTTCGGCGGCGAGTTTCTCCATGAACTTCTTGACGCTGTCTTCCTTCGTCGCCCACTTGGTTGAGCAGCCGCTGGTCGGCGTGGTTTTGACTTTCACTTCTTTCCCAGCAAGCATGTCATCAACAGCGTTGCGCAGATCGCGGATGGTCACGAAGTCTTCGCGGTTGTTGTCGTCGAGGCGGCCGCAGTACTGTAATTTGCGCTCGGAATCGAAGACGAAATAATGCGGCGTGACGCGCGGGCCATAGGCTTTTGAAATCTCCTGTTTCTCGCCGTCATCGAGGTAAGGGAAATTGAATTTCTTGTGCTCGGCGCGCAGCTTCATTTCCGGGAGCGAGTCACCCAAATCCGTATAGCCGAGTTCGTCGAGTCGCAGGCCTTTGGGGCTGTTGGGATTGATCGCGACGACGGCGACGTTTTTGGTTTTGTAATCGTTCGTGAAAGCGATCAGGCGGTCTTCGTATGCCTGCGCCTCCGGGCAATGGTTCGACGTAAACGCGATCACGAGAATCTTGGCGGCGGCGAAATCTTTCAAGCTGTACGTCTTGCCATCGACGCCGGGCAGGCTGAAGTCCGGGGCGGGGGAGCCGATGGGTAGCGTGGGAACATCGGCTGCGATGAGCGACGACGTCGCGAATGACAAAAATATAATTGAAGCGGCGAGGGCATTCGTGCGCAGGGAAAGAGGGTAAATGGACAGCATGAGATGAGTGACTCCTTTGCGTTATCTGCTTTTCTTGACGGCGAATGAGTATAAATGAAAGCGCTGCTAACATGTACACCGAATTCAGGAGAAACGGCTTTGCCCATCCGAGAACGTCCGCCATTAGCCGTCATGGAATCGCCCGAACGCCATCTGCGCCGGATCATCCGCAAACTGGCGGTGCTGTTTGTCGTCGTTGTCGTCGTTGTGCTAGGAGGCGCGGCGCTGTATGCAAAATTGGAACATGATCTGCCGTTTCTCGATTCGCTGTACAACGTCGTGATGTTGATGACGGCCATCGGATCGAGCCGTGATCCGGTGACTGTCGAAGGCAAGTGGTTCAACATTTTTCTCTCGATGTTTTCGGTCGCCATGATGATCGGCGTCATGACACAAATCGGCCAGTTGCTGCTGCGCCGCGAATTTTTAACTGTATTGAGCGATTGGAGACATCGAAAAATGAAGGACCACACGATCATCTGCGGCGTGTCGCACACAACCCACGAATTGCTGAACCGCCTGCCCGTTGACCATGTCGTTGTGTTGGTGAAATCGCACGACGACGCGCATCGTATTCAACGCGAGCGGGAAGGCATTCAAGTTCACGTCTGCGATTATACGTCCAGCGTGGCGCTGAAGCATGCGAACGTAGAACACGCCGCGTTGCTGATCGCTGCAAGCGAAAGTGACGCGGATAACGCATTCACCTGCCTGACGGCGAAGCATCTCAAAAAGGATCTGAAAGTCATCACGCGCATGAGCCGGACCGAGAACCGCGAGAAGATGGAAGAAGTCGGTTCCGATGCGATCATCTCGCCCGCCGAATTGGCAGCGAACGCGGTGATGGCGAAGATTGCGGAGTTTGAAGGGACGAAGTGATCGTCGCGGCACGTCAATTTAAATGCGTCCGCGTCGCGAGTACTCAATAAAAAACGGTCCCACCATCGGGACCGTTTCTCTCATGTTCAGGCCGTGAAATTTACTTCACGTCTTTGAGCGCTTCTTTGATGGCGTCTTTGAGCGGGTCGGCTTTTTCGGGCGCGGCCTTGGGGAGTTCCTTCGGGGCTTCGGGTTCGCCGAGGAGCTTGAGAAGGGCTTCGTCCAATTCCTTGCCGCGCGCACTGAGCGAGACGACGTTGCCGTCTTTGCCGATCAAGAACGTGGTCGGGAAGCCGTTGATGCCATACATCTTCAAGGCGGGGTTCGAACCGTCTTTGTCGTGGAGGTTGATCCATTCGATCTTGCTTTCAGCGAGGAACGCGTCCAGCGCTGGGCGGTCCTGATCGGCGCTGACGGCGACGACTTCGAAACCCTTGTTTTTGTATCCGGCGTAGTTGCGTTTGACGTTCGGAATTTCTTTGACGCAGTAGCCGCACCATGTCGCCCAGAAATCGACGAGAACGACTTTGCCCTTCAAGGACGTGATGTCGAAGGGCTTGCCTTGGACGGTCGTGCCTTTCAATTCCATTGTATTACCGACGAGGTTCATGCGGCGCATGGAGCCGGCCATGTCTTCCAGAATTTCAGTCGCTGCTGGATCTTTGCAGGTGGCGAATGTTTTGGTCGCGGCGGCGTAAAACGTGGTGGCGCGCTTGGGGTCGACGGATTGGAGCATGCCGCCAATTTCGTGTGCGAGTTGGATGTCTTCGACTGTGAATTTCGCGTCGGTGGCGAAGGCGATCAATTCTTCCAGCGCCTTTTTGCCATCGGGTGTGCCTGGGCCGCCTGCGTCTTGGAATTTGAAGATCAGTTCGAAGCGCTTGGCGAAACGACCATCGGCTGTGCCGTCGCCTTTTTCGAGTTCGAGAATCTTGGCGCAAGCCTGCTTGAGTGCCGTGGGCACTTTCGCCTGCATTTCATTGGCTTCTTCCTGCGATGCGGGCTGCAGCGTCTGGAGTTTTTTGCAGAACTCGACCAGCGTTTTTGAATCGGCATTCTCGGGCAATTTGTAGCGGTCAGGCTTCGCTACGGCGACAGGAGCTTTGTCGGGCGTGGTGGCCGGAGCCGTCTTGTCGATCGGAGCCGGCTTGGGTTCTTCCGCATGGGATTGTGACGTCAAGGACCAGGCCAAAACACACGCAGCGGCAGCAGCCGCGCACTTGAAATTCATCTGCATTTCCTCACTGTTAAAAAACGGAAAAAAATAACACTACCATATCGACGCTTGAAACCGGCTTCTATTGCAAAAAAAGCACCCGTCGAGTCAGATGCGTTCTGAATGAAATGCGTATGCCCTTTTAAGGAATGGACTTAGGGCCTAATAATCGTAGCCAATTATTTCTTGGGTTCAACGGGTTTTGCTTCCGGTTCGGGTGTTACCGGGTCAGGTTCGCCGAGTTCCTTCTTCAACCACTCATCGAGTTGAGCACCTCGGACGGAGAGCGACTTGACCGTGCCGTCTTTGCCGATCAGGAATGTGGTCGGATAGGAAACGACGCCGTATTGGTCCATGGCGGGATTGTGACCATCGGTGTCGTGGAGGATGATCCACGGCAGCGGCTTGTCCTTTAAGTACGCATCAAGTTTATCGCGTTCCTTATCGGCGCTGATGCCGATGACTTCGAAGCCCTTCTTATGGTATCCGGCGTAGTTCTTTTTGACGTTGGGGAATTCTTCGATACACCAATGACACCACGTCGCCCAGAAATCGACGAGAATGACTTTGCCTTTGAGCGCGGCGACATCGAAAGGCTTGCCGTCGTAAGTGGTGCCTTTCAATTCCATTGCGTGTCCAAGCAAATCGATGCGACGAACGGTGCCTTCGAAACCGGCCACGATGCGTTCGATTTGCGGAAATTTAAGGTCCTTGAAAATTGGAATTACGGACGCGTAGAGTTCCTTGGCGATGGGTCCGCTTTTGCGTTCCAACATGCGACCAGCAGACATGACCAATCCGATATCATCACGGGTGATTTCCATGTCTTTGACCGTCATGAACGCGATGATGGCTCGGGCGAACTTGAGCGCATCTTCTTCAGGCGCTTCGACCATGGGCTGAATGCTGAGGATCAACAACATGCGGCGCGCGAAACGAGCCGGCTCAGTGGTTTCGGAAGGCTCTTTCTTCAAAATCATCATGCAGGACAACGACACAGCCGGGTTCGCCTTCTTCAGGAATTCCTGATATTCCTGTTGGCTGCGTACCTTTTTTCCTTCGGCCAGGGCGGATTTGCAGAACGCGATCAGTTTTTCGGAATCACCATCTAATGGAACTTTGAAGGGGTCAACGGGTTCGGGTTTCGCCGCGTCCTTGCCATCTTTGGGCGTAGTTGCGACAGGCGCTTTAGACTCGTCTTTTTTGACTTCTTCGGCTGCGGCACTGTCAAACCATGAGATGCAGCAGACCGCAGTAATAGCGAGCAATGTCGGTTTCATAAGAAACTCATCCTTGTAGGAGAAAGAGTGTTTGAATCAATGGGGTGGCTACACCGCGATCAGGAATCGCGGTGTAATATTCCTTCGATCAATAGACGTGATCGGAGCCGTAAATTATTAATCGATCTCGATTTTCATCCAGAATGTTCTGCAAGCACCAGGGGCTATGTCCACACGTCGGTCGGTGTTGACGGTGTTGTTGGGGCCGTTGAACGGTTCGACGCAGATAAAATCCTTACCGGGTTGCGACCAGAATTGGAGGTGTCGCATGACGGGGTCGAAGCTCAATTGGAGCGAACCGAACGGAATGCCATCCACGGTGGCGCGGCCTTGAACGGGCGCGACGATACCGAAGTCGAATTCTTTGTCGTTGGGAGTGGAGCCCGCAACAAAGCCGGGAGCATCGCACGCGACAGAAGGTTTGGTGTCGGCAGGGCAATTAAAATATGGATGCCAGCCGGGCGAAACGGGCATGGGTTTGGTGTCACGATTGGTGATCGACAATTCAACCATCAGGCCGCGCGGAAGGATTGAGCAACGTTGTTCGGCGCTGAACGCGTAAGGATAAACGGCGAGCGTTTCGGCGTCGGATTCGAGACCGACACTGACCATGTCAGCTTTGCGTTCGAGCACGGTCCACGCTTTGTTGCGCCCGAATCCGTGTTGATTCATCTTTGTGCCGGCGGCGGTGAAGATGCCATCGACGAGTTTTCCGGCGTAAGGAAAGAGGACGGGGATTCCGCCGCGCACATTTTTCGGCGCGTCATTGAACGTCGCTCGATCAAGATAAAGAATCTCGGAGCCGTTGACATTCAAGCTGGAGACCAGCGCTCCCCGGGAGGGGGCGATCTCGGCCGAAACAGAGCCACTGCGAATAGCGATTTCTTCGAAAGTCATACCAACAATTCCTTGTTATTAAGGGGTCGAAGAATAACGGACACAATAGTATCTTACACGGCCCCGATGAATTCGCTGCTAAGAATTTTGAAAATGGAGGCGGCCTCCGAGAGCCGCGCACGTTAGTGAGCGGTATGAGTCGGGGACTTTGAAGCAACTCTTTGCCGCTTACTGACGTGCGCGGCTCTTGAGTGCTTTTGTTTTTCGGTGTTTTCGCCTTGCTTATCAAAAGCAATCCAGTATAAATTTCCCTCTTCACTCACGCCCTGGCCGGTGGATACTCTGTCCGTCGGTGGGGTGTTATTGTTGAATTGGGAAACGGGTTTCCATGTTCGAAAGTTTGACAGGCTCGCTCAGCACGTTCTTCCGTAAAGTCGGCGGCAAGGGCAAGAAACTGACCGAGGCCGACATTAAAGAAGGCCTCCGCACTGTTCGCATGTCGCTGCTTGAAGCCGACGTGGCGTTGCCGGTGGTTCGCGAGTTCATCGAAAAGGTGACGGCCAAGGCTATCGGCAACGATGTCCTGACCGCCGTCGATCCCTCCCAGCAGATTGTCAAAGTAGTTCACGACGAATTGATCGCCCTGATGGGACCGGTCGATACGCGTATCGCCTTCAAAACCGACGGCACTCCGACCGTGATTCTCATGGCCGGTTTGCAAGGCGCCGGTAAAACGACGACCTGCGGAAAGCTCGTCAATTATTTAAAGCGCCAAGGTTACAAGCCGCTGTTGGTCGCCGCCGATTTGCAGCGCCCCGCCGCCATCGAACAATTGAAGGTACTCGGCGAACAGTTGGACACGCCGGTGTTTTCGACGTCGTCTGAAGGCGCGGCTGGAATGGCTCCGCCGGATTTGTGCGCGAAGGCGATTGAATTCGCGAAGAGCAATAAGAATAACGTCGTGATCCTCGATACCGCCGGTCGTTTGCAAATCGACGAAGCGTTGATGAACGAATTGGCGCAGGTCAACGCGCGCACGAAGCCCGACGAAGTCTTCCTCGTCGTCGACAGCATGGTGGGACAAGACGCGGTTAATTCCGCGAAAGTCTTCAACGAAAAGCTGCCGGTCACGGGCGTGATTTTGACGAAACTCGATGGCGATTCGCGCGGAGGCGCGGCGTTGTCGGTGAAGTCGGTGACGGGCAAGCCGATCAAGTTTGTGGGTGTCGGTGAAAAGCTCGACCGCCTCGAAGAATTCCATCCCGAGCGCATGGCCACGCGTATCCTCGGAATGGGCGACATTGTCAGCCTCGTCGAAAAAGCGCAGGAAGTTCTCGACAAAGATCAAGCCGCCGCGTTCCAGGACAAGATGGTCAAGGATTCGTTGACGCTCGACGACTTCCTGACGCAGTTGCGCGCCGTGAAAAAGATGGGATCATTCAAAGATCTCCTCGGCATGATCCCCGGTTTTGCCGGGCTGAAGGAATTGGATTCGTCGGACGAATCATTCGCTACAGTTGAAGCGGTGATCTGTTCGATGACGAAAGAAGAGCGCACGAATCCGAGCATCATCGGCACCGCGCGCAAGAAGCGCATCGCCGCCGGTTCGGGTACGACGGTCAACGATGTGTCGCATTTGATGAAAGAATTCGAACGCGTTACAAAGCACCTGTCGAACTTCTCCAAAGCCGCGAATTTCATGAACAAGATGGTGCCGGGCGCAGCCGCTCCGGTGAAGGCAATGAGCACCGAACAGAAGAAGGCACTCAAGAAAAAACGCAAGGCAGAGAAGGCGAATAAGAAGAAGAATCGGAGATAGTGCGCGCAATGAAACTTTGGGAAAGTTAGTCGAAGATTAATTTGCTCGGAGATAGTAAAGAATGTCTGTCAATGACGACCCGAACTATTGGCTGATACGCATCGGCGGATTGATCATTGCACTCGTCGTCGTCGGAATAGCTGTGTATTTTTATTTAGAGCATCACGGTATTCATTTGTTTGTGGAAATTGACACAAGCGAGTTTTAAGGGCGCTCTTTCCCCTGTCACGGCCAGCATGGTGCTGAGTCGGGCGAAGCGAAGAGTAAGAAAGGCCAGGCTGGCCTGGATGCGGTGCGAAAAGCGCGCCGGTCCGAAGTGTGAAAGGAAACGAAGTGGTCAAGATTCGACTGCAAAAACTCGGTCGCAGAAACCGGGCATTCTTCCGTATCGTAGTGACGGACGTGCGCGTCAAGCGCCAGGGTGAATACCTCGAAAAGCTCGGACATTACGATCCGATTGAAACGAAGAAGGAAAAGCAGGTCCTCGTGAACATGGACCGCTACAACCATTGGATCAATCACGGCGCTCAGGCGACGGAAGCGGTCTCCAATTTGGTCCGCAAATTCGGTGGGATGCAGGGCGCGGCAGCAGCTGCACCGGCGGCCCCCGTTGCCGTTGCGACGAAGTAACTTGAATTTATGCGCATCGATATCGTGACCTTATTTC
>Ga0194061_1001425_pt1 | contig 13897 bp, 11 predicted proteins | sample SepL2221m_MetaG_FD_163423 | JGI IMG/M metagenome (GOLD analysis project Ga0194061, IMG submission 163423) | Anoxic zone freshwater microbial communities from boreal shield lake in IISD Experimental Lakes Area, Ontario, Canada - Sep2016-L224-21m | ecosystem: Environmental > Aquatic > Freshwater >...
CGGAGTTGATGGAGTTCGGCGGTCAGCCGCAAGATTTCTTGTTCAATTTGCTGTTCGTTCATCATAGTCCTCGTAATTATCAGTTCAGGCGGAATAGGCCGCGATATCGTCGTAACAGGCCTGTTGTAAGGAATTATTGGGGGCTGCGTAATAGCGTTTGTACCAGCCGGCGGTACGGGCAATGGTGGTGGGCAAATCCCAGCGCGGGTGCCAGCCCAGTTCCCACGTGGCCTTATCAATACTAAGGCGGAGAATCCCAGCCTCATGTAACGCCTTGGCATCACTCATGTCACGCCATTCGCCCTGTCCCCAGGCTTTACAAAGCAAGGTTGCCAGTTCGGAGACGGGAACCTCGGAACCGGTCAATGGGCCAAAGTTCCAGCCATCACACCATTTGGGGTCTGCGTTGGAAAGCATCCGGGCGCCCAGATGCAAATAGCCGGAAAGAGGTTCCAGAACATGCTGCCAAGGGCGTACGGCTGCGGGACGACGCACCGGGATGGGTTCGCCTTTAGCCAGATGCGCTACCGCATCCACCACGATCCGATCCTGCGCCCAATCCCCCCCGCCAATGACGTTTCCGGCCCGGGCGGAAGCGAGTTTTATGTGATGCTGGGCCAGATGTTCGGGATGGAAAAACGCACGACGGTAAGAGGAAACCACTAATTCGGTAGCACCTTTACTGGCGCTATAGGGGTCGTGCCCCCCCATCGCATCAATTTCCCGATAACCCCAAACATGTTCACGGTTTTCGTAACATTTATCGCTGGTCACCACCACCACCACACAGGGGCGCTGGGCCAGCCGGACACATTCCAAGAGATTGACGGTGCCCATCACATTGACTTCGAAGGTTTCACGTGGGGTGCGATAGCTTTCGCGTACCAGCGGCTGGGCCGCAAGATGGAAGACGATTTCAGGTGCCACCGCAGCAACGGTCTTTTGTAATGTGGCAAAATCACGAATGTCCGCAAGGGTATTGGAAGCCAGCGTGTCGGCGACATGGGAAACCGTGAAATTGTTGGGCATACTGATCGGGGCCAGCGCATAGCCATGTACCTGAGCGCCCAATTGGTGCAGCCAGAGACTTAGCCACGAGCCTTTGAAGCCGGTATGGCCGGTTAGTAAGACGCGTTTGTTTTTATATTCTGTGAGTTGCATCGGATTCACCAGGTTTTCCAAGGGGCCTTGCCGGAGGTATATAGTTCTTCGAGCAGTTGTTTTTCACGGATCGTATCCATGGGTTGCCAGAAACCTTCGTGTTTGAAAGCGCACAGCTGGCCAGCCTTCGCCAGTTTTTCCATGGGGCCACGCTCAAAGATAGTGGCGTCCTCTTCGATATAGTCCACCACGCCGGGCTCGAGTACCATAAAACCGCCGTTGATCCAGCCTTCACCTACCTGTGGTTTTTCGGAAAAACTCGCGACTTGGTCACCATTAAAAGATATTCCGCCAAACCGGGCAGGCGGGCGGGTCGCGGTCAGGGTCGCAAGCTTCCCATGGGCTTGGTGAAACTTGACCAATTTGGCAATATCAATATTCCCTACCCCATCGCCATACGTCAGCATAAAGGGTTCGCCATTAGTCCAGGCTGCAGCGCGCTTAACGCGGCCGCCGGTTTGGGTGTGCAGGCCGGTATCCACGACTTCGATTTTCCAATTGGGCGCTTTGGCATTGAGCAATTCGACCTTGCCACTGGACATATCAATGCGTACATCGGCGTGATGCAAATACATGTTCGCAAAATATTCTTTGATCATCTCGGCTTTATAGCCCGCCGCGATCACAAATTCATTGAATCCATGTGAAGCATAAATGGACATGATATGCCAAAGGATCGGTCGGCCACCAATTTCCACCATGGGTTTCGGGCGCAGGCCCGTTTCCTCGGCCAGACGTGTGCCCATACCACCAGCCAGAATGACTACTTTCATTATCAGTCTCCACTCGAGATGAAAGAATTAAGCTTCATTGCGACTTGCCGCCAATGCCGTAGCTCCGGCGAGTAATTTCTTGGTCATGGTCATGGCCCGGGCGATGGCGTGGTCCATATCGTAATACTTATACTCACCGAGTCGGCCGCAGACCAGGGTATCCGTCAAGCCGTCCGCCATCTGTCGGTAACGCTGGTAGAGGTTTTTGTTGCCTGTGTCGGGGAAGGGGTACTCATAATCGGTGGGATCCGTGGGTGAGTAGGTTACTTCACGGGTAAGCACCGTACCGCGAATCCGTGCGGCCAGTTCCGGCTGCATCATCTGCTTCCATTCCAAGGTGCGGATGTGCGGGCCACCGACATGCAGCGGATTGTTGATCTGACCGAGCGGTTGGTAACGATCGGTATCAGGCAGATACTCCGAGGTCCGTTTCTGGCCACGGTAATGCAATCGGCCCAGTGAGAAGTCAAAGTATTCGTCAATGGGCCCGGTAAAGATGGTGAGTTTGCTGGGTTTGAATGTGTCCCGCTGCCGCAGGTAGTCAACATTCAGTAACACCGGAATGCCGGCAAGAATGCGTTGCATCAAGGCGGCATAACCATCCACGGGCAACCCCTGATACTTATGCTTGGGCATAAGCCGCGGTTCGTCATCCAGACGGACATCGAAGCGCTTGCACAAATCAGCGGAGAGTGCCTGCGCGGGAACGCCCCACTGCTTCTCGTTGTATTCTTTGATGAACAACTCATAGATGCGGCGGGGCATCAGTGAGAGAGCCGCTTCTTCAAAATTGCTGGGCGGGGCTTTAAACTCGGGTTGCCAGGTTGCGCCGATGGTACGTTTGATGTAACTGGCGGCAATGGGCCAATTTTCAAAGGTGGTACCAAATTGTGACTGAATGCAGGCTTCATACCGATAAAACTTGGCAAAGCGGTTAACAAACGCCCAGATTTCGTCGGATACGGTGCGGAAATAATGTGGGCCGTAGGTGTGAATGCGAATCCCACTATTGTGGGCATGATCATGAACATTGCCCCCCATGTGGTTACGACGATCCACAACCAGAACCGTTTTACCGGCATCCGTGAGTAACCGAGCCATTACCGCACCGGTTAAACCCGAACCAACAATAAGGTAATCGTAATTTTGCATACGTCTCTGATCGAAGCAAGATAATCACGGCAGCCCGTATAGCGAATCAAAGAATTGTACAAGGTCCATGGCGTGGCATCAGACTGTGATTCCTGCGGGTCAAGTCATCACGCGTAACCAAGCAGTGGTTCATCCCCATCGGGCATGATTGGGGTGGCATATTTACCCGTACACCGTTGTACCACGACTCGCCAGCAATACAGCGGATTGAGCAGAAGATACCGTCGCCAAAGCCGGGCGGGTTCCATGAGTAGACGATACAACCATTCCAAACTCAAACGCTGCATCCATGCAGGTGCCTGGGAAAGTGTGCCCGCGTGAAAATCGAATGCCGCACCCACGGCCAGAACGGGCATGGACAATTTGGTACGATACTCAAACGCCCATACTTCCTGACGCGGGCAGCCCAAACCTACCAGCACCACTTTGGCACCAGAAGCATGTATTTGTGCCGCAATGTGCTCTGCCTCAGACTCGGATATTTGCTTAAACCGGGAGGGCAGGTAGCCAGCGATTTTGAGCGCGGGGAAACGCATGCCCAAGTTGGCCCGGAATTGATCCACCACCTCGGGGCGGGAACCATACAAAAATATGGGCAAGTCAGCCCGTGCACAAGCCTCAACTACAAATAGCGTTAAATTCGGCCCATAAACCCGATCCGCCAGCTTTTTACCATGTAGCCAGCGTAGGGCCAAACGTACCGGCTGACCATCCGGGACGACCAAATCGAGCCCATTTAGTCGGCGCGCATGGACCGGATCCATATTTCCGGTCATTACGCCATGCACCGCCAGCGCACTAACGGCGAAGGGACGACCGGCCTGCGCGGCGGCAACAATCTCCGCCACGGCATACTCGTAATCCACGGCATGCACATTGACGCCCAAAACAGAATGTTTGCCATAATTGATCATACGATTTTCCACCGTTCACGATTATGGCCATAAATATCGCGGAGAATAATCGGGACGGTGTAATCAATATCCCAAGCCGGATAATCACGGCGGAAAGCCGTCAGATCACTGATATACCAGATGTGATCACCAATCCGATTGTCCTCCAGCAACTGATAATTCAGCTTGCGACCAGCGATTTCTTCACACAGCACGATTGCCTCAAGCATGGAACAATTACTCTTACGTCCACCGCCCATGTTATACACTGCGCCGGACTTGGGATTGAGATAGAAGCATTCAAACGCGCGGATCAAATCGTGGGAGTGGATATTGTCGCGAACTTGCTTACCTTTGTAGCCATACACACGATAGGGCAAACCCGTAGCGGTACACTTCATAAGATAAGCAAGGAAACCGTGTAATTCGGTGCCCGAGTGACTTGGTCCGGTCAGACATCCCCCACGAAAACAAACTGTTTTCATCCCAAAATACCGACCGTACTCCTGTACCATGATATCGGCGGCCACTTTGCTGGCACCGAATAGCGAATGTTTTGACTGGTCAATACGGAGCGATTCAGGAACCCCTTTTTGGTATGCATGTGACGGATCCAACTCCCAGCGGGTAGGTGTTTCGCACAGTGGAAGTTCGTTGGGGGCATCACCGTAGACTTTATTAGTTGAAGTGAAGATGAAGGCGGCCTCGGGGGCATACTTCCGGGTGGCTTCCAACATATTCAACGTCCCCAGAGCATTCACCCCAAAATCGGTGTGCGGTTCTTTGGCGGCCCAATCATGACTTGGTTGGGCTGCAGTATGAATCACCAAAGATATTCGTTTTCCATACTGGGAAAATATTTGTTCAATCGCAACGGTATTACGGATATCCGCGTCGTGATGATGATAATTCTTCACATCCTTTTGAATCTCGCCCAAATTCCATTTCGTGCTGGCCTCCTGACCAAAAAAATAGCAGCGCATGTCGTTATCAACACCAACAACATCCATACCTAATTTGGAAAAATGGCGAACACTCTCACTGCCAATTAATCCGGCAGAACCACTCACAAGGCATACACTCATGCGAATCTCCCGTTAAAATTAGAATATGATGGATGTATGAATACCGTCTTAGGCCACACACTTACACCAACAATTTATATACTGTATATGTCTGCTTGGCCATGTTGTTGCAATTATATAATGCAGCACGACCAAGTCCCAAACCACGCAATTCCGCCTGCCGTTGCAGGTTGGTAATTACCCGCAATATAGCAGTGACCATCGTATCAATTTGGTCAGGCTCAAAATACTCCGCAGCCAAGCCGGCTACTTCTGGAAACGCGCTGGTTTTGCTGCATACCACCGGACAGCGATTTGCCATGGCTTCCAGCAACGGTATGCCAAACCCTTCATATCGCGAGGGATAAACGAAGGCCTGTGCATGCTGGTATAAGGGCCAAAGTTCAGTTTGGCCCGGAACCTGGCGTACCCAGGATGACAAGCCCAGACGCGAAATCTCAGCGAGTTCCTCGGGTTTGAATTCCCCACCGCCATAACAGAGCAATTCCACCTGCGTCTGCTGATGCACCTGGGCGAAGGCCTGCAGGAATAACAGGAAATTCTTGTACAGCCCGCGCAGGCCCACATACAGAATGTAAGGACGTGGGGCCAAGGGTTGGCCGGTGTGCACTTCGACAGGTGCCGGATATTCGGGCTGTTCAGCGGGACCACACAACGGGATCAAATGCGTACGATCCGCCACCTGGGGAAACATATTCAGCAGATCCGCACGGGTGGAGTGTGAACAGACGATAATGGCATCCGCCCGGGCCAGTGCGGCGGCCTTGGCGCGAATCACCTTCACCTGATCCGGCAGAAACAACTCATGAATCATATCGAAAATGGTGATGACCCGCCGACCGCGTGCCAAGTGCGGAACTTGAGGCTGCGGTTGGTAGTAGGTTTCATGAATAATGTCCGGCTGGAAGCGGCGCAACTGAGCGTCACAGACCACATTCGACAAACGCCGCAGCAGGGATGGGGTGATAACTTTGCGACACCAAGCCAGTTGTGACGCGGGGAGTTTCCAGCCATGAACCGGTGCGTGGGGTTGCGTGTGCAACAGTTCCAACAACGGTTCGCTGTAGTGCAAACCCGCACAAATCCGCAATTCAGGCCGCGCTGCCGGCAGGGCCTGCAAGCCCAGCAATAAATCCAGATAGTAGCGTGTCACACCACCATAAGTCTGTCCGAAAAATATTTGATTGTCAAAAGCTATACGCATGAATTGCTGTTCAAGGGGAGCAAAGCGCACGCCTGTGTAGGCCTAACCCGAACCGTTAACGTGCGCCCCGACGGAGCAGTACAGCGGGAATCGTAGCGACGATCAACTTCAGATCATTCCAAAGACCGCGGTCACGGATGTATTCCACATCCATACGTACCCATTCATCGAAGCGCACCGCCGAACGGCCCCGTACCTGCCAGATACAGGTGAGGCCCGGAGTGACATCCAGACGCCGGTGGTGCCATTGTTGACAGGCGCGGGTTTCGGACAGGGGCAGCGGGCGCGGGCCCACCAACGACATATCCCCCACGAAAACATTCCACAATTGGGGTAGTTCATCAATCGAAGTTTTACGCAACAACTTGCCCAACCGGGTAATCCGGGGATCCTCGGCCATTTTGAACGCGGGACCATCCTGCTCATTCATGGTCAGTAATTGCAGTTTGCGGGCTTCGGCATCCACACACATGGTCCGAAATTTGTAGATTGTGAACGGCTTACCCCCCAGGCCGGAACGCTGCTGTTTAAACATGGCGGGCCCGGATGATTCCAGTCTGATGGCCAAAGCCACCCCGGCCAGTAATGGCGAGACGGCCAGCAGGCCGACCCCAGCCAAGGTCACATCAATGGTACGCTTCCACCATGGTATCGGCTTGACGAACATGCGGCGCATGGGGGCATTAAAGGCCCAGTCCGGCGCCAGCAGGAATCCAGCAGCCTGCGTGGGCGAAGCGATGGTATAACTTTGAGGTGCAGGTGGTTCGGGGGGCTTGGGCTTGAGCTGGGGAACGGCAGAATCACGGGGCGCCGAATTCGATTTGCCACCATGCCGCCAGGCCGACTTTTCACTGCCACCACGGGGTTCCGAATGATCATCGGGATCGGGATACGTTTGAATCAGACAGACCGGGCGGTGGCCGGACTGATGGGCAATGGTTTTAAAAATGTCTTCCGCAAAGCAGACGGCACCCCCATACGGCGTCTCGGGCAAGACCACGCAGAGTTGATGCTCCGCAAACCAACCTACCTCATCGGTGACACGAACCCGGGTTAACAGCAGTTTAGCCAGCCGCAAAAGATCTTTGGGCGAAGGTTTGGCATCGGGGTAATCGAAAACCACGACGGAAAACATACGTCCCGTACGGTCAGAGCGTGCCCGCTCTTTACGAATAATGGCATGTACGCCATGGGCTTGATGTAACTGGGGGGGAGTTGGTATCGGGTCGGAATTGCCCGCAGGTATGATGCGCAGCGTACCGTCAGCGGGTCTAATCCATAGCTTACGATTTAGCATGGTCGCACATCCCTGCTAACAAAAAACGCCAACAAAATGTCTCGCCCTCTAGCGACCTTCCAACCATAATTCTCCCACTACCACAGACACTACTAGACTACCAAAAATGCGGGTAAATACAAGCGAATATTTATTCTTCGCAAGACTCCAGCAAATCCGCATCAATTTCTAATGAAACAGCCTGCCCCAAAGCGGTTATTTCGAGTATGAGCCGAGATTTGTTATGGATTTCCGCCACTTTACCTTCCATACCCATAAAGGGCCCCATCCGCACCCGAACGCGCCTGCCCAGCGTGGCAAAGGGATGAAGTTGAAATTCCCCCGCGCCAGCGGCGAGAACTTGGGCGACCGCCCCCAACTGCCGGCGCAGTTGCTCCTGGTCAACAACTTCAATCACCTGACACAAACAATCGGTGCGTAAAGCCAATAAGCGGGTATCGCGATCGCCGGAAAAAAATACATACCCACTAAAAAGGGGAACCATGGCGGTGCGCTTCCGTCCGCCAGAAACCGTCACGCGTTCAATCATGGGTAAAAAATACGAAACCCCGCCACGGTGCAGGTCCCATGCGAAGACTTTTTCTGCCCGTGCTTTGGTGTGTGCCACCCACCACGGCCGCAGTGAATCAGCGAGTACCTGCGAATTCGGGAACAGGCTGGGAGGATTCGCCGACAACTTGAGCAAGTGTAAACCTTAAGTTCAATTTTTACAGATGTTTACAACAATACAACAACCCTCATTAGGGACGGGTTCAGCGCGCACTTCGTCCCCGTGAGTGCACTGGAACTTTTACCATATCCGACCGCAAATTACCAGCCCTAACTCAGTATTAATTATTATTTGCGAATATCCGGCAAGTCATTCATTTCTGTGGTCGGTTCGTTGGTACGCACGCCAGAGAGCTTGACAATCAAAGCACGTGCCTGCATGTGATCAGGATTGGTGCGTAATACGACACGGGCTTCACTAATTGCTTCTTCATTGCGTTGCGCCCGCATGAGCGCCTCCGCCAGAGCGTAGCGCCAGGTAGTCGAGTCAGGCTTTTGCAGCAAGGCCCGCTGGTACATGGTGATGCCTTTATCCAACTCGTTATCAGCGACCAGACTCTTGCCCGCTTCCGCCAAAACAATCGCATCTGGGGATTGGTCTCCGGCGGCTTGCATGATCAGGTTGATCGCCTCCTGACGCGCTTTTAGCCCAATCTCGCCGTTAGCCTTGGAATTACGGATCAATTGCGCCGTTTCCAACAGGGCGGCATAATCATTTTCAGACAATTTGTAGGCCAATTCCGGTTGGTCATACTTATTGATCAAGACATCCAATAATTCACGGTATGGGTAGCCCAGACGCTTGGCGTGTTTGAATTTGTCCAAGGCTTCCTGCCAGCGACCTTCCTGAGCATCCAATAATCCCGCCGTGTAAACCGTAATCGGATGTGATCGAGCCAGCTCAAACCCTTGGCGTATGTGGGTGGCACCAATTTGTTGACGGAGGATAAAGGCTTCCAACTGCCCTTGAAAGCTAAAGGCCATACCATAGGTCGAACACTCACGGCGAACGTCCTGCATTTGGGCAACCACACTCTCAGCGGTTCGCCTAACCTCTTCACGATCAACCGTGATATCAACGGCATAATCAATATTGCGTGCCACCTTATACCATTGGAACATGGCGTTGCAATACCGGTACAACACATAATCAGGCGCCCAATCCACGGCCTTCTGCCCTGATTCTGTCAGGACCCGATAATCGGCATCGGAACCGGTTTGCCAGCCGGCTTTTTTCAAACGGGTCTGGGTACCCAGCGAATACCGCCACGCGTTCTGAGCCATGCTGTCGCGGAATAGCTGATAGCATTCATAGCCGATATAGACGGTGATGCTCAAGGCTAGTATCAACGCCAAAATTCGTTTGGTATGTTGGCGGGTGGCGGTGGTATTAAGTTCGTCTTCCTCGCCTTGATCAGTTTCGCCAGAGGCCGGCAGGGAACGTCGGCGGGCCAGTGAGACAATCAAACCCGCACTGGTCGCGGTCAGGACAAATATGGCGGGAATCCGTTGCCCAAAATCACTCAGGCTATGAATGAGTACGGCCACGAGGCCAAAGCCCAAACCGTAGGCAACCGTGCGCAGCTTCCAGGTATTGGATAATTTCGTGGCCTGCCAGTACTTGATTCCCACCAGTGCGAAAAATCCCGCCAGTAGAATAAAACCCACCAACCCCGCCTCTTCCAGCACCTGCACGTATTCATTCTCTACATGGGCTATATTGGCCGGAATTAAGACACTGCTTACCGAAGGAAATACAGCCTCATGGGCACCCAAACCAACCCCCAACCATGGATGTTTGGGAAATAGCTGGCCTAATACGTCAATATTCGTCTGCCAACGTGCCCCACTGGCATTCTTGATGTCACTCAACGTCTCCAAGCGGGCATAGATTTGATCAAATCCCAAATACAAAATTGCCACAAGCACGAAGATGCCAATAACGAGCATAGACCAAGACGCAGCTTTCATTTTGCGTAACCGCGCCAAAGATAGTACGGTGAGCGCAAAGGCCAGCATCAGCGAAACCATGCCCCCACGACTCGTGGACAGAAAGACACTGGTTAAACCCAAGACAAAGAACAACAGTAATATTTTTACCCCATGCGATTCGGGCCGGCGAAAATACAAGATCACGGTATTCGGTTGTACCCGGCTATGCCCCAGCTCTTCGTGCAGCTTTAAGAGTAACAACCCCAGCGTGGCCCCCATGGACAGGTTCATGTACTGGGAAAAATTATTGTAGTTGATGAAGAAAGAGAATTTAGCCTTACCGGGACCTGACCAAGGCCACGGCTGGTATTGCAGTCCTTCGTTCCCAACGACCACCTGGAGCAGCATAAGCAGAGCGGCGGCACCGGCTATCCAAGTAATAATCCATAGTAAACGCTTGATTTGATTCGAAGTGCGATAGACATTGACCACGATCACGAATACCAGAACCGCCAAAATGGCCAAATGTAGGATCCGACGGGTTTCCGCAGGATAGTAGCTAAGTGTCAACAATCGGGTTAATTGCGTGGCATCCGGGAGATCCGACCAGAGTTGCCGATACATGTTGGCGGTTTCTGGTGAAATTATTGCCAGTACATTCGCGGGCAGAGGCAACAGTTGCGCCAAAACCAGACCGACGAACAATATAGGGGGGACATATCCCCACGTGAAATGTAATTTGATTTCCGGATGAAACCAGGTCCGCAGCGCCAGCAACAAGGCCATCAAGCCGATCGCCACCGTAATAACCAGATGGCTCCAAGCCTCAACCGCCCCCAAAGCCAGAGGCATGAACACCAGCAAAACGCCCATTACAATTTCAATGGCGAGATCGTGCTGTGTCAACTGGCGACGAATATGCTTGTGACTTGATACTGATTTGGCAGCCATCGCAGCTATCCACCTTCCAATTCAAACAAACGCACTGCGAGCCAATAACACTCAACGGTCACGTATGTCAGGCCTTGGTTTCAGGATCAGTTCCAGTCGGACTGCCAACGTTGGTTTTTATGCTACTCTCGGCCTTCAGCGGATCGAACGGTTGTGCCGCACGACTGCCGTAACGACCACCACTGGCATAGCCGTAGCCATACCCATAGCCATATCCGTAGCCATAACCGTAACCGCTGGAACCGCCACTGTAGGAGCCATAACCCTGATTACGGGCCACGCCGTTCACTATGACCCCCAGAATGTTGCCGCCAACACTGATCAAGTTTTCCACCGCATGCTTGGCGGTTTTGCGGGTAGATTTATCCGCGCGTAAGACCAAGATGGTGATATTGCACATGGCACTCAAAATGCGCGAATCCGTCACGGGGATGACCGGCGGTGAGTCAATCAGAATGTGGTCATAGCGACCATTCAAAGTGTTGAGCAATTCGGCAAAGGCTTCGCTGCTGATGATTTCCGCAGGGTTCACCGGGATAATACCGCAGGGCAGCACATCCAAACCGTCAATCTGGGTTTTTTGGATGGCTTGATCCAAAGATATTTGACCGGCCAGAACGTTGGACAAGCCGACATTCTTCTGCGCCAGTTCAAAGATGACGTGTTGCATAGGCCGACGGAAATCGGCATCCAGCAACAAGACCTTTTGGCCGGCTTGGGCGATGGCAATGGCGATATTACTGACGAAGGTACTCTTACCATCACCCGACTCGGGCGAGGTAACCACAATTGTTTTGGCGCCATCCGTAGGCACGCCAAAATAGATCGCGGTGCGTACCGTACGATATGCTTCAGCCATGGTCGAGGTGCGTTCTTTGTGCACCAACTGCCCCACCTCGGTGCGTCCCCCCTGGGTATCCATATGGGGAATAATCCCCAACACAGGCAGGCCCAAGGCCAGACGAATTTCCTCGGCCGAACGCAATCGTTGATCCATCCAGTCGGCCACGAGCGCCAAGCCGAAGCCACCCATCAACCCCAACAGCAAGCTGATCGCAATGACCTTGACATGCTGAGGCTTGTAAGGATTGGTTGACTCGGCGGCACGTTCGATCACATTCACGGTATTCATACCGCCAGCGTCTTCACGCAAATTCAATTCCGCAATCGCCTTATCCAAATCGGTCAGACGCGATTCCAGCATTTTAACTTCGGCCTGCATGCCTTCAAACTCTGCGGCCTTGCGCGATAATTCCAGCGCCTGGCGCTGTTGTTCTTCAAACTCTTTTTGAATTTCCGCACGTTTGCCTTCGGCGGTGACCCACGCCTGCCGGACCGCGGCCAAATAGGCCTGAGCGAAGCGCTGATCGGCTTCGTCAAGCATTTGCCGGAGCGATTGGATCGAAGATTCCAGGGTGATAACACTGGGATAATCAGAGCCATAGCGCGACTTCATGCCGTTGAGTTGCATTTCGCGCATCATCAATTCCCGGCGCAGATCCGTGGTTTGATTATTCATGCTGACAAACACGCCCTTGGCGTGCTGGGCTTCAATCAACTGCCGGATCATGGACGGATCGCCCGCCATCGCCTGAGCCACGTCATAAGTGGATTTTTCATCAAAGGCGTCAATCTGGGATTGGGTCAAAGCCTCGGACAAACGCGAAAGCCGAAGGACCAGCAGATTCCCACGATCGGTTTCAAAGGACAGCGTGCCGTTGGCTTCCTTGAACTCCACCATGGCCCGGCGTTTGTTGCGCCAGTCGGTTTCAACCTGATCCCGGTCCTTACGATAAATCCGCAGCAAGTCCAATGCGGTCGAGCGTTTCTGGCGATCCTGCGCCTCGACATACGCATCCACCACCGCGTTGACAATCACGGCGGATTCTTTGGGAAACTGCGATTCAAAACTGATAATCATAATATCAGATTTGCGGCTGACCGAAACATCCAAACTCCCGGCCAGAAAACCCACTGGATTACTCGCGTTGAGAAACGTGTTAAAGGCTCCCGCTTTGGAGCGTTCATAGGCCGATTGCAACACTTCTTTGGAAGAGATAATTTCCGCTTGCGTTTGTAAAAAACCGTCCAAGCGCGCGGTGACTACCGTGTCCATATTCAGGCGTGGCGACGACGGTGTAACAATCATTTTCGCCGTGGACAGATAGAGCCGGGGCGCCGCGAGTAAATAACCAAAACCACCGGCCAAACCCACCAGCGTGACCAACAAGATAATCCAACGCCGACGCCAGAATACCTGGAGCATATTACCGGTAGCGGCGGCAACATCGCCCGCACTCCCGCCTGATTGCACCAGATTCTCGTTCGCTTCAGCACGAACCATACGAGTATTGGGTTCGATACGAGCCAGTCTATCTTGGGTTTCCAATGCCATACCCTCAACTAAATGTCGAAAATCTTGCGTAATTTTACATCCAGAACACGCCTGTAAACCTCTGCAACGCGCAGAAGCTCATTCAGAATTTCACCGCCTCGACTCGGATTATCAAGCATAACCGAAGCCTCAGGCCTTTGCTACGTGTACTCAAGCAAAAATAATTTCTAAATACGGCAACATCTTAGTCGGCAGGCACGCGTTCGTCATCTGTGGAACAAAAAAAAGCACGCCCATAAAGTTGGACGTGCTCACAGGAAAACGCTGATTAAGTCACATCAACGAACAAACCCAATAGCCGTAGTCACGCGGCTGTGAGTACCCACCGAAAATTCCGCTCAACCGGGCGGTGTATAGGGGGTGTAACTGGACAACACGGGTTGCGGCGCGGGTGGACGTACCAAGGTACGACCTGCCTGCTCAAAATCACTGCCAATCGAAGCGGGCGTTCCAATCGATGATTGGGGGACGCTCGACGTCGAAGCAACGTAACCCGCCAACCCCA
>Ga0194061_1001426_pt1 | contig 13893 bp, 12 predicted proteins | sample SepL2221m_MetaG_FD_163423 | JGI IMG/M metagenome (GOLD analysis project Ga0194061, IMG submission 163423) | Anoxic zone freshwater microbial communities from boreal shield lake in IISD Experimental Lakes Area, Ontario, Canada - Sep2016-L224-21m | ecosystem: Environmental > Aquatic > Freshwater >...
GGGCGGTGATGATGCCGCTGTTGCTGACGTCGGGGGCGATCAGGTAGACTTCACCCCCTGCGGGGGTGGTGATGGCGCCCTGGTTGTCTACTTTACCGGCGGTAGGTCCGGTGGTGAATTTCATCCGGCCGGCCAGGAAGTCGTCATTACTGATACCCAGGGTGGAGGCAATCAGGCCGTTGACGTCTACCCGGGAACCCTGTCCGAAGAGGATGCCGTTGGGGTTAATCAGCAGTACCTTGCCATTTGATTGAAGCGTTCCAAGTATCTTTGAAGGGTCACCGCCGGTGACGCGGTTCAGTACGGCACTTGTAGCAGAAGGTTGAATGAAGCGGGTGCTTTCACCCTGTCCGATGGAGAAGCCCTGCCAGTTGATGATGGCGTTGGCAGAGTTAGTGACGGTCATGCTGTTGCCGACGGTGCCGATGGTTGCTGTGCCGCTGATTACCTGCGGCCCGCTGGGGAGTGCGTGTACGGTTGCGGCTGTCAGTGCAAGTGAAGCTGCAGCAACAAGAGCTGCAACGGTCAAAGGCGGCGGCCCACCTTTGCCGGCGATGTTTTCAGCAACGATAACCCAGGCCTGCTTGGCTCTGCTCCAGATCAGACGGTAGGCTTTGTTCATGGTGATTCTCCTTTTTGCTGGTTATGCGGTTAATCGGTCAATACGCCAACTGCCCCTTGAAATGAATTGCGTTCCCGCCTCGTCTGGTCTGCAGCGAAGGGTCGAGCGCGTAACCCCAGTCGAGGGTGAAGCTGAAATATTCTCCAAAGCCCAGACGGAAGCCGGCACCGACGCTCTTCAGTGAATTGCTGGTCGGGTCGTCACCGCTGGGGCGCAGGTTGTAGCCGACTCCGCCGTCAAAGAATGCCAGCAGGCGGAACTGGGTGTGCGGAATGCCCATCAAGGCGGCAAAATCGGGGGTATAGGTCTCCACACTGCCGCTGAAACCGGCATCCCACGACTCTTCACGCTCTTCATATCCCCGCACAGTGGTGGCGCCGCCTAGTCCAAGCATTTCGCCGGGGATCAGCTTATCGGGGGTGTACTGACCGTTGCCACCGACGCGGATCATGAAATCCAGCGGCAGACGGAGCATTTTATTGAAACCGTAACGGAAGATCCAGTAATTGGATTTGGGGCTTCTGGGCTGCAGGGCAAAATCCCTGCGCTGACCTTGCCCACCCCACGGCTCGTTGTGCAGCACGCTGCCGTAGATGTCAAAGGTAAGGGCGTCACCCTGCCAGGAACCGCTGTAGGTCAGGCCAAAGGGATGTGCCACGACATCCGGCAGCAGGTCGGTTTCGCCATCTTTGAGCGTGTTATCATACTGGCGGTAATCCATACCGACGACCAGTTTCTGCTCATACCCGCCCGAGCGGGGAAGGTTCAGGTTGTAGCGGAAGCCGCCGATAACCCCCCGGCCGTTGATTTTCATGTCCAGCCCCTGCTGGCTGAGGGTCGAATCGCTGTCTGAATAGGCGCCGAACAGGTCAAGAGAATCTCCCAGCCGGTAGATCGGGAGGCGATAGGAACCGCTGACAGTTTTTACTTTGTCGAAGTGATCGGGGGATGTGGTGTACTGCAGGATGGCAATATGATCAAGGCCGAAGAGGTTGCCATGCTGCAGCGAAAGTCCGGCACGGTAGTAGCCGCTCTGGCTGGTGCCGGTGTTGTCTCCGCTCAGGGCGACCCGCCACGGCTTTTGATCCTTGACCTGCAGGGCGGCTTTCAGCTCTTCCGGGTTTTCAAGGGCGGTGAACTGCAGAGTCAGTTTGCGGAACGGGTTTTCGTTAGCTGCCCGCAGGTTCTCTGAAATTGCCGAAACGAGTGGGGTTGCGCCGACCTTGAGTGTCGGCAGGCTCGCCAGAACATTGTCATTGCTGAAATGCTGATTCCCCTCGATTTTAATCTCTTTGAGCCGCGGTTCGATGACCTGCAGCCTGACTTCGCCACGGCTCAGCTCCTGCTCCGGCAGAATTACCGCCGTCAAGGTGTAGCCGCTCGAACGGTAGGCCTGCTCCAGGCGTTCGATGGTCTGCTGGACGTCTGCGAAATCGCGCTCTTTGCCGACTCCCGGCGCGAGCAGTGCGGCGACCTTATCCGACGAAAGCAGGGTGTTCCCCTCCAGCAGGAATCGCTTGATTTCAAAGCGGGGAGTAGAGGATTCTTCGGCGCCCACGTTAACCGAAAGCAGCACAATCATACTGAGCAGGGAGAGGAAAAACGGGATTTTTTTCATGACAACCTCGAATTATTTCGTAGTGAACGTACAGACACCGTCCCACGGTTCCGGGGGAGGAGTCTGCCGATAATGACTGACGCGTTCAAGGTACAGCTTGTAAAGCTTTGATGAGGGGTCGCGGTCAACGAGTTGCAGCAGCGCAGCCTCGGCTTGCTCCCATTCTCCGATCCGATAGAGAATCAGAATTTTGTTAAACAGCGTTATATCATCTTCAACGGAATTATCAAGGCTGTTTTTATCCCCGCACGGCTCATAAATTGCCACCGGTTCTTGCTTCCCTTTAACCCTCACCAGATCCAGTTCGCGCCAGGCGAATTCGGGTACGAGACGCTGCGTCTCCTGACCGGCGATGATCCAGATGCCGTACTGCCGGGTGAGCCCTTCCAGTCGGGAGGCCAGATTGACGGCATCCCCCATGACCGTGTAGGCGATGCGGTAGGTGGAACCCATGTTTCCGACCCGCATCGTGCCGCTGTTGATGCCGATGCCGATCCGCATTTCAGGTTTCCCCTCAGCCATGAGCTTCTCACGAAGCTGAGCCATCCTCGCCTGCATGGCCATCGCTGCCTGGATGGCGTGCGAGGCGTGGTCGGGATCCGTGAGCGGTGCCCCCCAGAAAGCCATGATCGCATCGCCGATGTATTTGTCGATGGTGCCGCCATGCTGGTAGATGATGGCGGTCATGGCGGTGAGGTATTCGTTCATCAGCTGAGCCAGGGCTTTCGGCTCAAGGGATTCGGAAATGGTGGTGAAGCCGACCACGTCGGTGAAGAGCACAGTCATCTCGCGGCTCTCGGCCTCCATGGTGAAATGCTCGGGGTCACGGCTCATGGTGCCGACAATCTCGGGCGGGACATACTGGCCGAACAGGCCGGTGATCTGCCGTTTTGAACGGGCCTCCACCAGGAATCCGTAGCTGGCGTTGAATGCGTAGAGCAGCGGGAAGAGCATTATCTGGGAAGCCAGCGGCAGCACCAGCCCGTTGCGCCAGGCGGCCAGATTGAGCACCGCAGTGGCGAACACCAGAAGTGCCGTCAGTGTCAGGGAGGTCAGCGGGCCGAGAAACGGCAGGCTGAAGGTCAGCAGCAGGCCGCCGAGCGCCAGCAGCACCAGTTCAGCTCCCTGGGTGTAGCTGGGGGCGTGTTTGATGTTCTGGTCCAGGATTCCGGCGATCATATTGGCGTGAATCTCAACCCCGGCATAGACGGCGGCCACCGGCGTAGAACGCAAATCCATCAGCCCCGGCGCGGTGGTTCCGACCAGCACGATGGCCCCTTCCAGCGCTTTTGGCGGAACTTTGCCGCTCAGGATGTCGGCGGCAGAGTAATAGGGAAAGCTCCCCTGGCGGCCACGGTAGGGGATCAGCGCGCTGGCGGCCGAATCGACCGGTATGCGCAGGTCGGCCACCTGCAGCCATTCAAGCATGCTCCCGGCGCCGGGGGGGAAGCCCGGTTGAATCGGGGGGGCGCCGAACATGGTTCGCAGTACGGCCAGCGAGAGGGACTCGTAGTAGTTCCCCTTAAATTCCTGCAGCATCGGTACGCGGCGCGTTACCCCGTCTTGATCAGGGTCGGGATTGAAGTGCCCTGCCATGGGGGTTGACTCCTGCAGCACCCCGATGTTGGCTCCATACCCCATTTTTTGCGGGATTGCGGCGCGGCCGGCTTCAAAAGCCCCCTTGACGATCACCGGAGCGGGGAGCATGCCGGACATGCGGTCCTCGCCGCCGGAATCACCGGCGAAGTAGTATCCAAGAACCACAGGTCGATCTTTCAGCCGGGAAGCCAGCAGTGTGTCGTAGTCCAGGCGTTCCCGCGACTGTTCCAGTGTTCTCCGGAACGCCGCGTCTCCCTTCAGGGTGCCTTTGGCCAGAGCTTCCAGTTCGCGGATGCCGGAACTGGTATCAGCTTCGGCAAACACAACGTCAAAGCCGACCACCGCCACGCCGTAACGGTCGAAAAGCTGATCCATCATCCTGGCGACTACGTTACGGCTCCAGGGCCAGCGGCCAACCTCCGCCAGAGATTTTTCGTCGATATCAACGATTGCAATCCGGTCGTCCTGGCCGCCCGGGATGGTCAGGCGGAGCCGCTGGTCGTAGCTCCAGAGCTCAAGCTGCCTCATGAGCCCCATGTCAAGCATCCCCGCGGCATTGAGCATGAACAGTGCCACAAGCATGAGGCATACTGATATTCGCAGAATGTTTTTCTTCATCTGGCCCGTGTGCCGCCGGAAAGAATTGAGTGCTGAACAAAGAAAAGTGTCGCGAATTATACCACTGTTTTCATAAATACCAAGTTCTGATTTTGATCAGGTGGCAGGGATTATCGGTTTATTTTATCACAGGTTACAATCGTGAAACGGTTCAGATTCCCCTTTGCCTTTTCATGCCATCTGGTGTATATAAACCGACTGCTTTTATGTGTAACAAAGGACGCGTGTGGTTCAGGCTCTGGGGCATATAACCCTTGAAAGTGTGAGGGAATTGGGAAAAGGCGGCTGGTTTCTGCTGTATGCAGTCTACACGGCTGTCCGGCGCCCCTGCTCGCTTGCCTCGATCCTCAAGCAGCTGCGCTTCATCGGCAGCAGGTCCCTGTTTGTGATTGTGCTGACCGCCGGTTTTACCGGCATGGTGCTCGGACTGCAGGGGTACTACACGCTGGCCAAGTTCGGTTCCGAAGGGATGCTTGGGACGGCGGTGGCGCTTTCGCTGATCCGCGAGCTGGGGCCGGTACTGGCGGCATTGATGGTGACCGGCCGTGCGGGGAGCGCTATCACCGCCGAGATCGGTATCATGCGTATCAGCGAACAGATCGACGCGCTGGAGACCATGGCGCTGGATCCGTTCAAGTATTTGGTTACCCCGAAATTCATCGCCGCCATGATCTCCCTGCCGCTGCTGTGCGCCATCTTCGACGTGGTCGGCATTTACGGCGGCTGGCTGGTGGGTGTCAAGCTGCTGGGGGTCAATCCGGGGGCTTATTTCTACGAGATGGAAAAGGCGGTCGTCTGGCGCGATGTCTATTCCGGTTTTGTAAAGTCGTTTTCCTTCGGGATTATAATCGCCTGGATCGGCTGCTACAAGGGGTATTACGCCGGCCATGGTGCTGAAGGGGTTTCCCGGGCGACCACCGAATCGGTAGTGCTGACCTCGGTGATAATTCTGGTGTGGGATTATTTCCTCACCTCGGTGTTGTTGTGAAATGATCTGCCTGCGAGATCTGCATAAGTCCTTTGGTCCGCAGAAGGTCTTGAACGGCCTCAATCTCGACATCCCGGACGGGCGGATAACGGCGATCATCGGCCCCAGCGGTGAAGGGAAAAGCGTCCTGCTGAAGCACCTGATCGGCCTTTTGCAACCGGACAGCGGCGACGTGACGGTCGATGGTGAGAGCATCGTTGGGTTGAGCCGCTCCCAGTTGAACCGCATTCGCGAGAAATTCGGCATGTTGTTCCAGAATGTGGCGCTGTTCGATTCGATGACCGTTTTTGAGAATGTTGCCTTTCCGCTGCAGGAGAAAACAAAGCTTCCGGCGGATGAGATCCGAATGCGGGTGATGGCGGCTCTCGAAGCGGTCGGACTCAAAAACGTTGAACATAAAATGCCCGATGAACTCTCCGGCGGCATGAAAAAGCGGGTCGGCCTGGCCCGGGCGGTGGTGCCCAATCCGGCGATCATCCTCTTTGACGAGCCGACCACCGGCCTTGACCCGATTATCAAACGGGCGATCCATCAGCTGATCAAGGATACCCACGCCCGCTTCGGATTTACGGCGGTGATCGTATCCCACGAAATACCGGACATTTTCGATGTTGCCCAGCATGTTGCCATGCTGTTCCGGGGGGAAATTCTGCAGTGCGGGACGCCTGATGAAATCATGCAGTCGGACCATCCGGTGGTCAGGCAGTTCATCAGCGGCAGCCTTGACGGGCCGATTCAGATGGTCTAGTGTTAGCGAGGTTTTATATGAACATGGTAAAACTGGAAATGACGGTCGGTGCGTTCATGATCGTCGGGATACTCTGCCTGGGGTATATTTCCGTCAAGCTCGGCAAGGTCGAGCTCGGCGGAGGGAACTTTTATTCCGTGGCTGCCGGGTTTGATTCGGTGTCCGGGCTCAAACCGGGGGCGCGGGTCGAAGTGGCCGGGGTGGATGTGGGCAAGGTGGACCGGATTGTCCTCGATCCCAAGAGCGGCGACCGGGCTCTGGCCTATCTCAGGATCAATGCCGGCGTAAAAATCTCTGACGACGTGATTGCTTCGATCCGCACCAGCGGCATCATCGGCGACAAGTTCATCAAATTGAAACCGGGCGGCTCGGACAAGCTGCTAAAAAACAACGACGTGATCCGCGAAACCGAGTCGGCCATCGACATCGAGGAGTTGATCAGCAAATTCATCCACGGAAAGGTTTGAAAGCAGGCTGAATATGAACATCAGATACTTCACATCGCTACTGCTCGGGTCGATCACGTTGCTTGCCGGAAGTGCCGGAGCAGCCGATACCACCACAACCAGACTGGTCATGGGTCTTGACGACTGTGTCCTGACCTCACTCAAGGTGGCACCGGAGCTGGGTGAGGCTCAGGCGGATATAGACTTCACCGCCAGCAAACTTGAAGAGGCCTCGTCGCACCGCTATCCCCAGGTCGAGGTCATGGCCCTCTTCGGCCCTGCTCCGCAGGCAGCGAAGGAAGACCTTTTTGCTACTGACAAAACCTTTAAATTTGGCGAACTGACCTGGTTCGCCAGTGCTGGCGCAACGGTCATTCAGCCGCTTTACACCTTCGGCAAGATTTCGGCGAACATGAAGGCGGCCGGCCACGGCATTGAAGTTGACCGCTCCCGTAAAGAGCAGCGGGCCAACGAAGTGGCACTCAAAGTTAAGGAATATTATTATGGCCTGATGCTGGCCCGCGAGTTGAAAGAAGTCGTGCTGGAGGTTCAAGAAACCCTGGACAAGGCCCGCGGCAAGGCCCAGAAGATGCTTGATGCCGGTGCAAACGGCGTTGAAGAGATCGACATCTTCAAGCTGGAGGCCTTTTCGGGTGAGGTGGCAAAGTACCTGGAAGAGGCTACCAAAGGGGAACGCCTGGCGCTGACGGCACTTAAGTCGCGGCTCGGTCTGCCGGCGGAGTATCAACTGGAGATGCGCAACGAGCGGCTGGAGATGTCGGATGAGTCGGCGCCTCCCCTGGAGACATTCCTTGAGAATGCCCGTCGCCGCAGGCCGGAATACCGGCAGATCAGCGAGGGGCTGAAGGCGCGTGCGGCGCTGGTTGAAGCTGCAGAGGCCGCCTACTATCCGGATATCTTCCTGGGAGGACTGCTGTCGTGGGCCTACTCCGACGGGCGTGACCGGATTCACAACCCCTATATCAATGACCAGTTCAACCATTTCAACGGCGGGGTCGCTCTGGGAGCCCGCTGGAAGCTGGATTTCGGCATCACCGGCGCGAAGGTTGCCGGCGAGCGTGCCCAGTATAACCGCCTGCTCAGCACCAAAGGGTATGCCGATGCAAACATTCCCCTGCAGATCCGTAAATATTACCTCGACCTTCAGGAGGCGGCCAACAGCGTAACTGCCTCGAAGGCGGCTTACAGCAACGCCAAGAAATGGGCTGTTACCGCCGTCGCCAATTTTGACTTTGGTATCGGGCCGGCCAAAGAGATCCTGGAGGCTCTCCAGGTCTACGCCCGCATGCGGGCGGCATTTTTCCAGTCACTGTACAACCACAAACTAGCCAGAGCCAATCTGGATTACGCAACGGGCGAGCCGCCTCTGGCTGCAGTCCGCTGATGGGGGGATTTATGCTTGTTCGGACAGTGATGATTTTTCTGGTTGCCCTGTTCAGCGCTACCGTCGCCTTTGGTGCTCCCACTGACGATGTCAAAAAAGCGGTGGATGAAGTCGTGGCGATCGTTGCCAATAAGGAAATGAAGAAAAATGAGTTTAAACGGCGTCAAGCACTGAAAAAAGCCATTTCCGTCGTTTTTGACTATTCGGAAATGGCCAAGCGTTCGATGGGTAAACACTGGAATCAGCGATCTCCAGTGGAGAGGAAGCAGTTTATAGAGCTGTTCGCCACGCTGCTGGAGAACTCCTACGCTGCTAAAATAGAATCCTACAACAATGAGAAGATTGTTTATCTGAAAGAGGTGCTTGACGGAGATCACGCCGAAGTCAAATCAAAGGTGATCACGGCCAAACGCGATGAGTTCACCCTTGATTACCGGCTGATGCAGCAAAATGGAAAATGGATGGCATACGATGTGGTCATCGAAGGAATCAGCCTGGTTTCCAACTATCGTACCCAGTTCAACAAGATCATCACGACCAACGGCTACGGGGAACTGGTGAAGAAACTTCAAACCAAGACAGAAGAGCTGAAAGCCCCCTGAAATATAGTCACTATTTCAGGTGTTAAATTTTCTTGACACCCGCTTTATGCCTGTGGTAAACGACTCGGGCACCAGGTTTCGGAACTTTTTGCAGAATGTTGCAAGTAGCACGTTTGGCCAGGCATTGCGGTTTTCCTGCATCAGACTCCGGAAACTTAAGAAGTGAACACCAGAGTTCCGGCGTAGTACCGGAGAAAAAAAGGAGGCAGGAAAATGGCACAGGGCAAAGTAAAATGGTTTAACGACACAAAGGGTTTTGGTTTCATCGAACAGGAGGGGGGCGAGGACGTTTTCGTTCATTTCTCCGCGATCGCGGGCGAGGGCTTCAAATCACTGGCAGAAGGTGATGCAGTCACGTTCGACATTACCCAGGGGCCGAAAGGTCTGCAGGCTGCGAACGTAGCGAAAAGATAATTTCTGACGATACGATTCATTGCGAATGCAAAGCCCGCTGAGCTTCAGCGGGCTTTTTTCGTGCTGCGTGCGCCCGGTTTCTGTTCAGTTCCGCCGCGACCCCTCTCAATTGGACGTGCTGCATGCCCCGCCAGTAGAATTGCGGCATCACTCTCTCTCCCCAGTTCTTTCAGCGCCTCCATGATCCTGGCACGTTCCGCCGGCAGATGCCAGAGCAGCAGTGATTTCTGCAACCCCTTCTCCCGGTCGCTTCTGGCGACGTATAACCGTGTGCCGGTCAGCGGATCGCAACCGCAGTGGTACATACAGGTGGAAAGCGTGCCGGGTGAGGGGGTGAAATCCTGCACCTGCTCCACGGTCAACCCCATTTTCTTCAGCATCAGGGCTAATTCCAGCATATCAGCCAGCGTGCAGCCGGGATGTCCGGAAATCAGGTACGGGACAATGCTCTGGCGTTTCCCGCAACGGTTGCTCTCTTCACGGAAACAGGCCAGGAAGCGCTCGAAAGTCTCTTTGGCCGGCTTTCTCATCAGGCGGGTTACTCGCTCATTCAGGTGTTCGGGGGCAATTTTCAACCGGCCGCTGACGTGGTGAGCGATCAGTTCCCTGAAATAGCCGGGCTGGCGTTCCAGCAGATCGTAGCGGACGCCTGAGGAGACAGCGATATTCCTGACTCCCGGGACTGTGCGGGCTGCCCGCAAAAGTGAGACGGCAGCTGCATCGCTGGTTGTAAGATTGCTGCAGATAGCGGGGAAAATACAGCTGTCGCGGTGGCATGACTTCATTGCTTCCCTGTTTCCGCAGGAGAGGCCGTACATGTTGGCCGTCGGGCCGCCGATGTCGCTGATGCTGCCGTGAAACCAGGATTTACCAGTCATGGCGGCAATTTCTGCAAGGAGTGATGTCTCGCTGCGTGACTGGATCAGTTTCCCCTGGTGCATGGTGATGGCGCAGAAGGCGCAGCCGCCGAAGCAGCCGCGGTGACTTGTCACCGAGTTTTTGATCTGCTCCCAGGCCGGAATCTGCTCCCGGTAGTCCGGGTGGGGCGATTTCTCGAACGGCAGGGCATAGATGGCATCCATTTCATCCTGTGAAAGCGGCAGCTGCGGTGGATTGCAGACCAAAAGGCGATTGCCGTGGGGCTGGACGACGGTGCGGGCATTCCAGGGATTCTGCTCGAGCAGTGTCAGACGGAAGGCTTCGGCGAATTTCTCCTTTGAGGCGGCGATCTCCTCAGATGAATCCAGGTCTACGCAGGCGACGTATTCCGGCCTGCTGCCGACGAACGCGGTCCCCCGCACATCCCTGATGCTGCCCAATGGTTCGCCCCCGGCCATCCGGTGCGCCACTTCAAGAATCGCCCGTTCCGCCATGCCGTAGATCAACAGGTCGGCCTTGGAATCCAGCAGAATCGAACGCCTGACCTTGTCCTCCCAGAAGTCGTAATGGGCAAAGCGACGCAGGCTGGCCTCGATGCCGCCGATCACCACCGGAACCTCTTTGTAGGCTTCTTTCAGGCGGGACGTATAGATGATAGTGGCGCGGTTGGGACGGGCCCCGTGACGGTTGCCCGGTGTGTAGGCGTCATCGTGGCGCAGCTTGCGAGCCGGGGTATAGTGGGCCACCATTGAATCCATGGCTCCGGCAGAAACGGCGAAAAAAAGCCGCGGACGACCGAGCGCCCTGAACGGTTCGGTCGAACGCCAGTCCGGCTGGGAAATAATGCCGACCCGCAGCCCGTTAGATTCCAGCCAACGGGCCAGCAACGGTACCCCGAAGGCCGGATGATCGATATAAGCATCGCCGGAGACGAAGATCACATCCAGCTCGCTCCAACCGTGGGAGCGGGCTTGTTCTATGGTAACCGGAAGCATTTTTCTACATTCTGTACCAGGACACTGACATCGATAAGACAGGCAGTACCTTCCGGTAAATCAAGCAGTTGAGTCGCCGGATCGTCCGGCGACTCACGAAATATCACATCGACGTCACGAACAATTTTGGTCGCCTGACCAACCAGCAGTGCCAGGGAGATGGTGCCGGGATGCAAAACAACCATTTTTTGCAGGTTGGAAGAGCGTCTGCACTCTACGAGCTCGGCAAGCTCCATGACCGCACATATCGAACCGTTGATATGTGCTGCGCCCCTGCAGTACAACGGTGCGCAGGGAACCGGCCAGATGCGGGGTGGTTCGCACACTTTAAAGACATGCTTCAAATCGAGCGCAAACAGCCCTTCCTCTTCGGAAATTATCAGAAATGACCGTGCCCCCTCTTCGGTCATAGCGATTACCCTTCCCGGGCAATCTGGAAACGTTCGACAACGGCCAGCAGTTCTTCTGAAAGCTGAGTCAGTTCCCTGGTGGCCAGGGCCATGTCCTGCATTGCAGCGAGCTGCTCTTCGGTGGCTGCTGAAACCTGTTCGGTGGCAGCGGCGTTATCATCGGCCACCCGGGCAATCTCATCAACGGCTTTTACCATTTTGCCCGATCCATCCAGCTGCATCTGGGAAAGGTCGGCAATACTGGTGGCTTTGCGTTCGGTTTCAAGCACCGTCTTGAGGATTTCCTGAAAAGCCCCGGCGGTAACATCGATATTTTTTTTGCCCTCTTTGATGCTGCGGGAACTTGTCCGGATGATTTCGTGAAGACGCCGGCTCTCTTCGCGCAGCGTTTCGATCATGTCGCTGATATCCGTTGCAGATTGAGATGAGCTGTCCGCAAGCTTGCGTACCTCCTCGGCAACAACGGCGAACCCGCGTCCGTATTCCCCTGCACGGGCAGCCTCAATGGAAGCATTCAGCGCCAGCAGATTTGTCTGACGTGCAATATCGCCGATACAGTCGGCAACTTTTCCGACTCTCTGAAGCTTGGAATTGAAAGTTTCAAACTGTCCCCCAACCAGTTCCTGGTTTTCAAGAAACTCCTTCATGCGGTCGAGAGCGTCGCTTGCCAATGTTCCCCCATGCTGAGCGGTCTGACTCGTTTCCCTGGCCGTCCGGGCGGTTTCTCTGGCCCGAGTCGCCACCAGTTCAATCGAAATTGCCATTTCCCGAATAGTCTTTGAGCTTTTCTCCACCAGTTCGGCCTGAGTTTCGGCACCGCGCGAAATCTGCTCGATCGACTGGGCGACCTCCTCAGTTGAGGCGTTAATTTCCAGGGCGGTTGAATTGATTTCGCGGGCTGATTCGGAAAGCTTTCCCGAGCTTTTCTTTATGTGCTGCACCAGTTCGCGCAAATTCTGCAGCATGGTATTAATCAACTGCGCCAGGTCGTGACTTTCATCAGGAATGATCGAAGGAGGGACAACCGCATCACAGGTAAGGTCACCCTGACTGATAGATTGGGCCAGACTGGTCAGCTTCCCGATGTTGGCCGTGAACCCTTTGGAAAAAGCCAGCCCCAGAACAAGACCGAGGGTCATGGCAACGGCAAACCCGAGAAATGTACCGACTTCCGTAGAATAGCCAAGCATGACGACCACGCTGGGGCTGAATGCCACTGCAGCAACAACTATGATAAAACCGATGATAAACTTATACCCCATGGGAATGCGCATGATTACCCCCCCGATTCAGCAGCTCTCATTATTTCTTTGAATACATCCGTTCGGTCGAACAGACCGGCTCAAAGCGTTTTCTCACATCTCCGACCAGAGTCTCGGACTTGCCAAGCACAAGTATTCCACCCGTCGGCAGGATTTCAGCAATGCCGCCCAGAATTTTTTCCTGCTCCACACGGGAGAAATATATCAGCGTATTTCTGCAGAGCACAAGATCGCACGGTGAATATGAACGGACATCAAGCATGTCGCTCTGCCGGAACGTGACCATAGTGCAAATATTGTCAGCAAGCTGCATTTTGGTGCCAGAAGGGGTAAAATAACGCTGGCGGATATCTCCCGGCACATCCTTCAGGCGGTCCTCACTGTAGCATCCCTGGCGGGCTATCTGTAAAATCTCAGCATCGATATCGGAAGCATCGATGATAACCGGAACCCGCCGCAGCAGGTCAGCAAAGCCCTCCATCAGCACAATTGCCAAGGAATACGGCTCTTCTCCGCTGGCACACCCCAGGCTCCAGAGACGTACGGGACGATCACCGGTTTCAGCTTCCCTGAACACAGCCGGCATGACGTCAGTCCGCAGTTTTTCAAACATAGACGGGTTACGGAAAAAATGACTGACATGAATAGTAAGCGTCTTTTGCAACATGTCAAGCTCATGGTCATTTTGACGCAGTAATTGACAGTATGCTGCTGCATCTGCACAGCGGTTAGAACGGATTCTGATGGCGATACGGCGCTTCATGCAGGTATCTTTATAGGCCGCCAGTGGAAAACCGCGCCGCAGCTCCATAATCAGGCCTATCTCCGCCAGTGCGTCGTCGCCTATATCCGCTGACTCCAGCAGTGTATGTCCCTTGACAGAAGATACCACCCTCGCCCTCATTTTCTCCAATCTAAAGCAACAGCCATGTTACGGCGCCGAGCATACCGAAATTTGTTGCGGCAGTATCGCACGGATACCGTTCTCTGGCAAACTGATTGCAGATATGTACCGTGCATAAATCCGGGTGCCACTATAATATGCCGGAGAAAAGCCATGCAACAAGTCGAAATATATGGAAATAATCCTGATACACCTGCCAGCAGCGGTATTGCAAAAAATGCGCATATCGATCAAAATATGTCAGCGCGTCTAGTGCAAGCCCTGACCGCGGACAGCGAACAGCTCTTCAGCATCATGCAGGAAGCCGACGAAGATGTCCTGATTGCGGCACTCCGGAACCCGCTCATCGACCATAACCATCTGCGGGCTCTCCTCGGGCGTCG
>Ga0194061_1001428_pt1 | contig 13884 bp, 9 predicted proteins | sample SepL2221m_MetaG_FD_163423 | JGI IMG/M metagenome (GOLD analysis project Ga0194061, IMG submission 163423) | Anoxic zone freshwater microbial communities from boreal shield lake in IISD Experimental Lakes Area, Ontario, Canada - Sep2016-L224-21m | ecosystem: Environmental > Aquatic > Freshwater >...
TCCGTGAGCAGGCGTCGGCGCATGTCAAACGCCTGTTTCGTCGTTCCCAGCCCCGATTGTGATGCTTCTCGCAGACGGATGTCCGATTGGATGACCCACGCCAGCGCCATCGTGCCCGGCTCGTAGAAGGTCTTCATCGAGGCGGCTGTGTACTTTTTGCCTTTCTCGCGCACGGTCAGATGCGCGGGCGGCACCCAGCCTTCGAGACATTCTTTAGCCAGACTGAGATTCTGCGAGGCCATCAGATGGTCTGCCATCATCACGCGCAGATCGAATTCTGAGCGGAAATTTGTCAGGTCCGGGCACTTCAAAGAGCGCTGGTAATAATAAAACGCCAGTGCCATCTCCTCTTGCGCGCGCTTCTCCGCGTCGGGCGTCCCGCTCTTCGCCGCTTTGAAGGATTCAATCGAATGAAATTTGAACGCGTACAATTGCGCCATTCCCGACAACGGCTGTCGTTCCACGGCGTCGAAAAAAAACGTGTTGCTGTCCACATAAACGGCGGAACGGAAGAACGCTGAGACGGCGATGAAGACAAAAAACAGCGTCGCCAGCGGACGCATTAACGACTCGCGGTGCGCCCTCAAAATCATTCCCCGTGCGCCGCAGCCGAAAGCCAGCAGCAATCCCGGCGCTGAAAAATACGCATATCGGTCTTGCATCCAATACGGAATCGTCGCAATGTTTGCGGCCGGTCCGAGCGCGGCAAAAAACCAAAAGACACCCAGCGCCGCAAGGAGTCGTTCGTGTCCCTGCGCGGCCCAAATACATAGCGCACAAAACGCCACGATAAACCCGCCGAACCACCACACGCGCGGATCGCCGAGCGAAAGAATCGGCTCCAGTCCATAGAACATGCTGAGGTTCGACGGTGCGACGATATTCGCGATGTACCGCGCGAAGATTTCAATATCCGTCAGCATCGCGGTATACAGACTGCCACCCGCATGTTCAACGAAATAGACCTGGTGAATCTGAAGATTCAGGACAATGAACACCGCGCAAATGGCCGCAGGAAATGCCAGCCGGGCCGCAGCTCCCAACCAAAATTGCGCAGTTGAGCTCGGCTCCGAAAGGGCCGTCCGACGTTCACGTTCAAGCAGGTATTCGAGCGCGAAAAAGACCGGCAAGAATCCGACCGCCGTGGGCTTGCTTCCACACGCGAGCACCATCAGGACACACGCCAGCGACACCCGTTTCCACGCCGCCGTCTCCCAACACCACGCCAGCAGCGCTGCAAATCCGAACACCGCCGCCAGCACATTCTTTTTCTCCGAAATCCAGCACACCGATTCGCAGGCCATCGGGTGCGCCGTCCACACCGCCGCTACCCAAAACGCAATGCCAGGGCTCGCCTTCAAACGCAGCAGCAGACGCCACAGCAACAGCCCCGCGAGCACATGACACAACGCATTCGTCACGCGCGTTCCAAACGCCCACGCCGTTGGCGACTCCATGTAATAATCATCCAACGGATGCGCCTGACCCCCTTCTTGGACAAACAGAACTTTATCCAACGACGGGCCGAAAAGGAGTCGGTCGAGACGCAACGCGAGCATCGAAACCGGGAGGAGTGTCTGTTCGTTTGAAATGCTGAACAGAACCGGAAGCGGGTCTTCCGTGGCGACTTTCAAATGGATTGCATCATCGAATTTACAAAACGGAGCATTCAGATTGGCACGCACGACGATACCCGCGCACATCACCAATGCGCAGAAAACAAACAGCGGTCGTTCGAGCCACGCCGTGATGCGTCCGGTGCCGGACTTCTCGGGCGGTTGAGTCGTCATGAACCTGCTCCTGATGTCATATCGAGTGCATCGCGGAATGACTACTCCACCTTGAGGAGATGGTAATCCTTCTTGCCCTTGCGCAGGACGAGGTACTTGCCGTGCAGCAAATCAGCCGTCGTGACTTTGCGGCCCATGTCTGTGACGCGGACGTTATTCAAATTCGCGCTCCCAGCCGGGATCGCTTTCTTGATTTCACCGCGCGACGCCCACAGCTTCGGCGCTTCAGCGAAGACATCCAGAACCATGCAGCCTTCGCCCTCAAGCTTCGCTTTCGCAAACGTCGAACTCGAAGCTTCCTTCACTAATTCCAACAGTGTCGCTTCATCCATATCAAGCAGCGAACCGCCGCCGAAAAGCGCCGCTGCAGCCTTCTCCGCGTTTGCACGTTCGGTGATACCGTGCACTTTTTCGGTCATCCACGCCGCAAGCTTTTTCTGTGCTTCACGCTTGGACGGATCGGTGCGGTGCATCAATTCAATCGAGTAAATCTCTTCGATGCCGAACTCGGTAAAGTACTTCAAATACTTGACCGCGTCCTCGTCGCCGATGTTGATCCAGTATTGATAAAACGCGAACGGCGACGTGCGCTTCGGATCGAGCCACAGCGCGCCCTGCGTCGTCTTGCCGATCTTCATGCCCTGCGCATTCGTGATCAAATGCGTCGTCAATCCGTACGCGTGATGCTGCTCAACGGGAACATCCGCACCGCGCTTGCGTCGGATCAATTCGATGCCAGCGGTGATGTTTCCGAACTGATCGCTCCCGCCAATTTGCAGGCGGCATCCGTACTCTTTAAAGAGGTGGTAGAAGTCATAGGCTTGGAGCAGCATGTAGCTGAACTCGGTGTAGCTGATGCCTTGGTCGCGGTCTTCGAGGCGCGAGCGAACGGAGTCTTTTTCGAGCATGACATTGACCGTGAAATGCTTGCCGACATCACGCAAATACGAGATCAAATTCATGCCGCAAAGCCAGTCGGCGTTATTGACCAACCGCGCGGGCGCAGCTTTGGAACCGAAGTCGAGAAAGCGTTCCATTTGCGCCTTCATGCCGGCGACATTTTGTTCGAGCGTCTCCGCCGTGAGCAGCTGCCGCTCTTCGGACTTCCCCGAGGGATCTCCGATGAATCCTGTTCCGCCACCGACGAGTGCGATGGGACAATGCCCGGCTTTTTGAAAGCGCGCGAGATTCAATAGTGCGATCAAATGATGTGCCGCGAGGCTATCCGCCGTCGGATCGAAACCGCAGTACAACGTGAACGCGTCCGCATTCAATTTCGATTCCAACTTCTCGTCGGTGGTCTGAGCGATCAACTCGCGCCAGGACAATTCGGCGATGATATTCTCGGGCATGTCAGGTTCCTTCTCAATGGATACGTCCGTATGTGAACACGCTTCCACAATCAGCAGAATTGCAGTCTAGCGAGAACATGAAATATAGCAGTGGAGCGTCGAATGTGGGAGAACATTTTAGAAGGAGGGTACATATCGGAGGAGTGTGACTTTCCCCTCTCCCCGAGGGAAGAGGGCGGACGAGCGTACTCGCTTGCCGGGTGAGGGGGTGGCGCTGGATTTAAACAACGCGTTTTGATTAATCAGCGCCTCCCCCTCACCCCGCACAGGTGTACCTGTGTCGGCCCTCTCCCCGAGGGGAGAGGGCAACGGCAGCCGCTCATTTACTTAGCGGGTTCTGCGTTCCACACTTTAATGTCATCGAACAATCCATCTTTTCCACCCACGCCCAATTCAATTTTTGATTTCGTCGCGTGCCCAATGCCCGGGGATTTCAGGTAGCCGACTGGCTTGCCGTCAATTGTCACGCGCATTTCCTCGCCAACCGTTTCGACGACCATCGTGTACCACTTTCCGGCTTCGAATGTGGCGGGATATTTGACGTACTTTCCGGCCATCAACTTATTGACTTCATCTTTCTTCGTCGGATCCTTTTTCAATTCCTTGATCTTCTCGTTCTGACTGCCGTCGCGTTCATCCATCATGATCACGCCGTCGAGTTTGATTTGAGCGCGGCACAAGTGGCCGTAGTGGCTGCCGGTGTATTTGCGGTCGTCGAATTCAACATCGATCACTGTCGCGCCTTCGAAGCGAATTTTGACTTCGATGACGCTGTCTTTCGTTGGGATTTCGAGGCCGTACACGGCAGCGTGAGCGGTCACGGCGGGCTTGCCATCTGCGGCGGGAATGTTCTTGTCGCGGGTCTGCGTGCCCTTCAACACACCTTTTTCAAAGACAAACGTATCGACGACGCGGTGCCAGACTTTAGGGCGCTCTGCCGCTTCGAAATCGTCTTGGAACAGCAGTTCTTTTTTCTTGGCAATTGATTCTGCCGGAATGGCCGGGAGGTCGGCGGCGAAGACAATGGCGGACGCGGAGAACAGGGCGAGTGCGGCGATGCTGCGATGAATCATGATCTACCTTTTTTATAGAAACGGAGACGCGCTTCGAGGTGAAGTGCACGAATTCAATACACCTGATGTGGAGATGTGGATAAAAAAATATGGAGCGTGGAGTCGTGGCCGCTTGCTTGCGCGCGCGGCTCTTGTGCATGACTTAATGATTACACTATTGACCCACACGACCGGAAATCGTGCCGAGGTCCGAACCTTTCGACAGGCCGAATGTCGTCATGATCTTGGCTTCGTATGGGACGCCGTTTAAGATCATCGCGACTTGGATGGTGCGGTTCGGCGTGGAGCCTCCGGGCGTGACGTCTTTGGCTTGGCCTGAAATGCCTTCGGTGTCGAAACCGTTTTGAGCCATTCCGGCAATGGAGAACGTCACATCCACTTTGCAGTCTTCACCGCCAACGCTGATCTCGCCCTTTTTGATTTTCAAGAATTTCACGGTCAGCTTCTTGATGACTTTGCTGCCATCGTTTGGAGTGCCTTTGCCTTTGGTATCAATCGTCGCATTTGCAACAATGTTGCCGATGCCAATGGCGAATTCGTGCGTCTTGGAGGTATCCAAACCGGACGGCAATTTGATCATGCCGCTGTATGTGACCAAGTCCGCTTTGTTGCCGCCGAAAGCGAATTTGCCCTTCAGACTTTTAGTCGTGATAGCAGGGCTGATGTCGCCGAGCGCGCGACCTCCGTTGACGTTGGGAAGTTGCTCGCCTGTTTCTTTGGTGCTGATCGTCAGCATCTTGCGCGCCTTGCCGGAGAAGGCACCCGAGTCGCGATTTGTTGCGACCGTCTTAGCGACGTAAATACCTCGATTCACATATTTGTAAACTGGCGTCGTACCGCTAACTTTGTCGGATCGCCCGGAGATGTCGCCGAAATCCGACGTAATTGCATAGCTCGCTCGACTGAGTGAATCAACATTAATTCCGAGTTGCACGACCCCGCCGTTGCTGTTGACGACGCTTACCGCAATACCATTCAGCGGATTCGTGACAGGCGTCGTGTTTTGTGAGACGTTGGGAACGCCATCGCCACCTGAATTGGGCGTCGGGACGCTGATCATCAGAGTCTGCGTGGCGGTGTTGGTGCCATCGGACACTGTGCCGGTGACTGTAAAATCACCACTTGTCGTATATGTATGTGGAAAGGATTGTGGGACTCCATCAAGTATCGTTCCATTTACAGCTGGCGTTCCGTCGCCGAAGTTGAGCGTATAGGTCAAACTGGAAAACGCATTCGCGTAACCGGCCAATGTAATCGTCACCGGGATAGTGATAAAGGCGATTGCATTGGAGGTCGTCAGATCCATCGCGAGTAATGCAGGTAATGTGTAGTCGAGCGTTTGCTCAATCAGTCCGGAAGCGCTGTTATCATATCCGCCTGTCGTTCGGCCTTGAACACGTACACGGCCTGAACTTGGCAACGCCAAGCCTGACACTTGGAATCCGCCAGATACCGGCACTCCATTACCGAGGGGTGAATATGTGAATCCGCCGTCTGTCGAGAGTTCAAAGGTTACGCGCTCCACGCTCGGAGCGGAACCGCCGTATTGCCAAACGACGTTCTTGAAGTCGGGGACAGTCAGGGTTTGAATGGCGGGATCGTTGGTTAATCGCGCGAAATGATTGCGATTCACGCCGTCGAACTTCGTGAACGTTCCACCGACGAGAATGCTGCCGTCTGCTTGGAGTGCGAGAGTGAAAACGTAATCATTTGCACCCGTTCCTGAATCGAAGTTTTGTGTATTTTCGACACTGCCGTCACTCGACAGCCGCGCGAGATTCGTACTGGAGTTGCCGTTTACTGAGGCGAATAGTCCGCCGATGAGAATCTGGCCGTCCGCCTGCAATGCAATCGTCGTGACTTCTCCGCTTGTGCCGGTGCCTATCAAAAAATTCACGTCCAGAGAACCATCTGAATTCAAGCGCGTAATGCCGCCTGTCTTCACGGCATTGAACGTCTTAAATTTGCCGCCGACCAGAATCTTTCCGTCGGGTTGAATCGCGAGGGTAAACACGTGGTCACTGGGACCTTTTCCTGGGTTAAACGTACTGAGGCTTTCGACGGTACCGCCGCCAGACAGTCTCGCAATTTTTGGGCGTGGCTGCCCGTTCACATTCTTAAATCCGCCAGCGATGATGATGTTGCCGTCGGATTGAACTGCGATCGAGTTCACGAAATCGTCTGGGCCGGTGCCAATGTCGAACGAATCAACTGAGAATGGAGAACCGGTACTATTGAGATACGCCAAATTTTTAATGGGCTGGCCACTGAACGTCGAGAACAAACCGCCGACAAGAACGTTGTAGGATGAGTCGAACGCTGCTGCGAAAATAGAACCGTTCGCGCCTGTGCCCGGGTCAAAACTAAAGTCAAGTGTCAGGTCTGAATTCAGTCTGGCAATACCATTTCGCGGCAAACCAGCATAGTTTTTGAAATCGCCGACAATGATCATTGAGCCGTCGGGATACACGAGGATGCCATTCACAGTACCATCGGCCTCCACGCGCGGATTCGGATTTTCGCGAATCGGGCCGCCACCTCCAAGCACGTTTCCGAACGAGTCGATGATGGCAATATTGCTGCGTTGAAGTGGACCGCTTATTGTGCCGAAGGCAGAAAAATTTCCGGCTACCACAATACTCCCGTCGGGCCGCACGGCTGTTGCAGTCACGACTACACCGGTCACTTGGGGATCAAACCCTATATCAAGGGACCCGGCCCCGGTTGCAGCGTGGGCTTGGGGTGAACTGAAGATAGTCAGTATACATGCCAGACCGAACGTTGAAATGAAACGACTGCGAGAGGGCGATGAATGAATCATGTGATGCAACTCCGTTTGTCGTGCGACAGAACAAGAAACTACTGACGTAGTTTCGTTGTATAGACGTCTGCAATCAAGCGGATATTGGGAGATTGAATCATCGTCCAATGCGTGCCCGGAATGCTATGGACGGTAATGGATTGCGCGAACGGTTCCCAGCCTAATTTGGGATCATCAAAGCGGTTGCCCGGCCAGTCTGGCGGAGTGTCCGCGCGGAACAGATCGACCGGACCGTCGTAGCGCGCGAATGCATACGTCGCCATCGCGGTGCGGTGTGCCCAGAAAACGGCGTCCGGAATAATCTCTTCGGTGCCTCGGCGTTCTTCCGGATGGATGTACGGTTTTCCGACCATGAAATAAAGTCGCTCGGAGACGTTGTTCAAGCGCTTGGCAATATACTTCTTCTTCTCTGAAAACGGTGCTGCAAACAGCGTATGGAGATGGATTTTCAAGCGGTCTTTGAAGGGCAGACGTTGTGGGTAGCCTTTCGCAAACATGTCTAAAATGCCGACGATTCCAACCGCGTGTTTCGCAGCTTGCAACTGCCGCGCGACTTCCACCGCGACCGCTCCGCCCAGCGAATAACCACACAGATGCACCGGCCCGCCTTTGACAATCGGTAGAATCTCTTTCACATACCGCGCGGCCATTTTCTCATATGTGTCGTCCGCGGTTTCACCCGTTTCCAATCCGCTCGCTCGCAGCGCGTAGACCGGTCGTTCGAAACCCAAATATTTGGCGAGCAAGTAGAACTGAAAGATGTGCCCGCCAAATCCATGGATTCCGAAAATCGGCGCGTAGCCAGGCAAGCCCGGTTGAATTTGAATCAAGCAGCCTTTTGAGACCTCGACACTTTTGGGAGAGCGTATTTCTTCTGCGAGTTTTTCAATCGTCGCAGTAGCGAAAATACGTCCGACGGGAATGTCGTGCTTTAACTCGCGGCGAATCTGCGAGACCAACCGCAGCGCCGTCAGCGACGTGCCGCCGATGTTAATGAAATTGTCCCGCACACTGACCATTGGAAATCTCAGCACGTTTTTCCAAATCTCGACGAGCTTGGCTTCGAGTTCATCGCTGGGCGCAACGCAAGCGAGCATCTGCGATGGTGATTCGGATTTCGGCAGCGGAAGGGGCAGCGCTTTGCGGTCGATCTTGCCGTTCGGCGAGAGCGGTAGCACGTCCAGTTGTTTGAAATAGCTGGGCAACATGGCGGACGGCAGAAGCTTTTTCATCGCGTCGGCTAGCACCGTCGAATCTGTTTTTCGCGTCAGGTCGGCTACCCAGAACGCCGCGAGACTCTCTGCTTTTCCGTCTTTCATCACTGGAACAACGACCGCCTGCTTCACACCGGTTTGAGCGTTCAAGACCGTCTCGATTTCGCCGAGTTCGATTCGATGGCCGCGAATTTTCACTTGGAAATCGATGCGACTGATGTGCTCAATTGCGCCATCGTCGCGGTACCGCGCGAGGTCGCCCGAGCGATACAAGCGCGCTCCAGGCGTCGGATCAAACGGATGCGGAATAAATTTTTCAGCGGTCAAATCCGGACGGTTTAAATAGCCGCGCGCCAATTGGACTCCGCCCAAAAACAACTCGCCTTCCTGCCCGGGTTGAACAGGCTTCAAGTCTTCCGTCAGAATGATCGCTTCCGTGTTCGCGAGCGCGTATCCAATCGGCGGCGGGCGAGGATCGTCGCCCGCGTTTTCGATAAAAATATACTCGGTCGAGATGTTCGTATTTTCAGTCGGGCCGTAGACATTGGTGACGTGGAACGGATGGCGCGGGGTGGGGCGCTTGCGCAGCGTTTCGCCGCCACTTTGAATTTCATAAAAAGCGACCCCGGTCTGCGGCCACTCTTCTTCGATCAGTAATTCACATAGAGGAGTAGCGGCAAACGAACGCGTGACCTTGTGCTTCACGATGAAGTCCACCAACCGGGCCGGGTTGGCCATTGCGTCATTGTCGGGAATGTAAACGCCGACGCCATTGAAGAAAAATCCGGCGAGTTCACTGATCGACGCGTCGAATCCCGGGCGCACCAATTCAGCGCACCGCTCACCGATTTTATACTTATGGAAATGCTTGAAATAATAGCAGAAATTAACCAAGCCCTTGTGTTCGAGCATCACACCTTTGGGCCGACCCGTTGATCCCGACGTAAATATAATGTACGCGAGATGATTGGGTTTGACCGTGCGCGGATGGCCCTCGCATGGAACGGCTGGAGCGTCTATGATACTGCGAATCGGGACGACGTCGATTCCCGCAATCTCGCCAAACGGGTGCGACGGTTCAGCTGACAAAATCAGCCCCGTCTTCAATTCGTCGAGCATGTATTTCAGACGTTCAACCGGATGCAGCGGATCGAGCGGAACATAGCAGCAGCCCGCTTTCAAAATCCCGGCAAATGCGATGAACAATTCCGGCGAACGGTCGGCATAAACTCCGACCGGCGTTTCCGGAGGCAATCCGCGCGCGACGATAAACCGCGCAACGCGTTCGGCCACTTCATTGGCCTCACGATACGTGTACTCCCGACCTCCGGAACTGATCGCGATCACATCCGGCGCTTCCGCAACCGTCTCTTCAAAAATCCGATGCGCAGGCATCCACTCCAGCCGCTCCTGGTATTCAGGCGGCAAGCGCGTGGGTTTCTGACTGGAATTCAGAAGAGGTCGGTCCATGAAGCCCTAGAGATGAGTTCAGATGGCATTCCTGTAATGGAACACCTTATCTGTTATCGGACTAAATTTTCAAGAGCCAAATCTGTTTCTGATCGATTTAAGCCATGTTGCATTTAAACCTGAAACGGCGAACGGATTTTAACACCGAATCTCGCGAATCGGCGCGAATCTTCGCGAAAACGGCAAGGGCTTTGGTTAGGGGAAGGCAACGGCGAACAGCAACTTGAGTACACTCGCTAGAAACGCACCCTCGTTTCTCTGGACACGTCGTCCGTCACGTTATATAAGAGCGTGTCAAAATTTTCGGAGAAATCCACTGTGGCGTCAGAAGAAGCGATTGGTTATGTGTTGACGGTCTATCCGGGCGTGGGCTTGCCGCCGGACCGGACTGATTTTGAAGACAAGGTTAAGGCTGAAAAAGCGTTTACGGACGCGAAGTCGTTCTCGATCTTGTGGCAGTCCCGCCCGACAACAATGGGCTTGGGATGGATCAAATTGAAGGAAAAAGAAGCGCCACCGCCCGCGCCCGCTGCGGCAGCACCGGCGGCGAAAGCGCCTGCTCCTCCTGCGGCTACGGCGAAACCACCTGCACCTGTTCCCGCATAGACGTCCGAGAGCGTTGTATTAATACATTCGTCGTTCTGAATTCAGGCGGTTCCCCGGGACCGCTTGAAGGCGGAACTACAAGCAATCCAAATTCGCATTATCGTAATTAATCAGCAATCGTTTTGAGGAAGGAAATTATTATGTCCGTCGCGTTTCAACCATATGGAGTCTGGACAGCACTGGTTACGCCGTTCAAAGAAGACGGCCAGATTGATCTCGACGCCTTCAAGCGGACCGTTGATTTCCAGATCGCTGAAGGCATCACCGGCATCGTTCCCGCAGGCACGACAGGTGAATCGCCGTCCTTGCGCTGGTCCGAGCACAATCTCGTGATCGAAGAAGGCGTCGCTTTCGCCGATGGCCGCGTGGGCGTTCTTGCCGGCACGGGTTCGAACAGCACGGAAGAAGCGATTGAAGCCACACGTCACGCGCAGCAAGCCGGAGCCAGTGCCGCGCTTGTCGTCGATTGCTATTACAACGCGCCGTCGAGCTTGGAACTGCGCACCGAATATTACGAGTGCATCGCCGACAACGCGCCGGGAATCCCGATTGTCCCTTACATTATCCCGGGACGTTGCGGCACCGAAATGAGTGCGGCGGATTTAGCGATTCTCCACAATGACCCAACGCGATTCCCGGCGGTCAAACAAGCTACCGGCAACATCGACCGCATGCGTTTGGACCGCGAGTATTGCGGCACCGAATTGGCGATCATGTCGGGAGACGACGACATGACGTTGACGATGATGAAGGACGAGCAGATTCGCGCATCCGGAGTGATCTCCGTGATGAGCAACATCGCTCCGGGCGCATTGTCGAGGATGGTCAAAGCGATGCGCGCAAGCGACCGCACGACAGCCGACAAAATCGCAGCACAACTCGCTCCGCTGTTCAAACTGGTCGGCTGCAAAATATTGAGCACGCGCCGGTTGAAGGACGGGCGTTCCGTGCAAGTGGAAGACCGCTTCCGCAACCCGGTCCCGGTGAAAACGATGATGGCTGGCTTGGGCATGGGCGTCGGAGCCTGCCGCCGCCCGCTGGGCATGATGACGCCCGCCGGAGTCGAAGCCTGCCGCGCCGCATTGCGGAGCATTCACGACGCGACGCCCGAAATCCTGTCGCCGATTGAAGCCGCCTTCGGAGTCAAGATCGCGGAACGGTTGGGGAATGATGATGTGTGGGCGGCGTTGGCGCGTTAGAGCGATAGGCTTTCGACGCAATGCGGAGCAACCGCTACTCGTGTTGCTTCGCTGCCCCAAGCACAGCATCCAGCGCTGGCTTGGGTTGTAGACTGCGGTCAAACAACATCGGATGATTCGTGCGTCTGCGCGGGAAACCGTTCAACCAACTCCGACCGTCGTGCAATCCCCAGAATGTGACGCGCGACATTTTGTCGCTGTGTTTTAAAAACAGCGCGAACAATTGCGCGTACTGATCAGCCAACCGTTTCTGAATGTCTGCGGGCAAGCCGTTCGCATATGGATCGTCCGAGCCTTTTTCGCGTGTACTGATATCCGCACCAAAGCTCGAACGCGGCACCACGTCGATGTCCAATTCCGTGATCGACACTTTCAGGCCTTCCGCATGAAACGCAATGATCGCATCTTCGATGGCCTTGAATGGCACGCGGTCGAGCGCCCAATGCCCCTGGATGCCGACGCCCGTGATCGGAGCGTTGCGTTTTTTCAAATCGCGAATCACCCGCAATGCTTTCTCACGTTTGCCGCCCAACTCGATTCCGTAATCGTTGTAAATCAGATCGGCCTTCGGATCCGCCAGCCGCGCTGCGATGAACGCCTCCGCGATGAAATCTTCACCGATGCTCGTCAGCCATTTCGATTTGCGCAGATACTCGCGCCCGTCGTCAATCGCCTCATTCACCACATCCCAACTCGCCACTTTCCCAGCATAATGCCCGGCCACGCCAGCAATGTGCTCTCGCATCCGTTTTAAAACAAGTTCGCGCTCAGCAGGCTTGCCGTTATCCGTGAAAAACCAATTCGGGCATTGGCTATGCCAGATCAACGTATGACCATTTACAGTTATCCCGTTGCTGCGTGCCATCTCAACGAGCGCGTCGCTGGAACCAAACTCATACCGCCCCTCATCCGGATGCAGCGACTGCGGCTTCATGCTGTTTTCAGATGTGATGGTGCTGAAGTGTTTGAGCAGCAGCGCCTTCTCAGAGTCTTTCAAATTCGTCCCGGGAATCGCAACGCCGATGTCAAAGCGCTTGGCGAAGGCAGATTTCAAGGAGTCATCGGGCTCCGCAGCCGAAATATAAGCTGATGTGAATATGAAGACGACAAGGTAATTTAGGATTCGCATAATGCGCATATTTTCTAATTTGCAGCCACGACACTGCTATGTAGTAAGTAAACACCAGCCCAGATAATTGAGCGTAAACACATCATGATGGCAAAGAAACGCCCGCAACGGCAGCGGGGTTCCTTGGTCGAAGAGTATTTTCATGCAGCTCGCACACTCCGCGCGGCATGCTCCAGAACGGCATTGACTTGTTCTTTGGAGACACCCTCAAACCATTCCAGAAACTCAGCAACGCTCGCTCCGCCTTCGAGATTTTCGAAGAGCGCATAGACGGGTACACGCGTGTTTCGAAAAACCCACGCGCCACTGACTTTCTCGGGCGAGGGTTCAACTTCGGGACAGGTCGACCAATCCAGCAGCATAAGCGTTACCTCATTATTCTGGCCTTGATTATCTCACCCGCCAATTGCAACGGCAAGACGAAAAAGCCAAATGCGATTAGGAAGTATACGAAACAAGTTAAACGTGTTTCTGCGCTAAGCGGCGACGGATTTGCCATTCGCATAGATACCAGATGACGGAAAGGATCAATATAGCAACAACTGCGTCAATCCCAGCCATACCATAATTCACAACATCTACGTCAACAATATCTAGTTTTGGATAAGGCGGTTTCATGGGAGTCCACAAACCCTCACCGGTCTTGAACTCAAACGGCCAGCCATATATTTTTCCAAGATAGAACTCACTCGGACCTGGTATCCTTAAGCGCATACCCATCGATTTGCATCCGGCGCTCACATTTGCCCAAATCAATCCTCCCGCCACAAACATCATCACGATGGCCGTCGAGAGATGAATCTGAAAGCGCTTGCGGGGCGGAGATTCGGACATGAATGACGTCCCTAGCAATTCAGCATTCCGCCGCACTACTATTTCCCCGCCGCATCCTTCACATCATAACTACACAACACCTCTAGATCTCGAATGTAGAGGCATCCATTCGCGACAACCGGATGACACCACGCCTGCTTCGCCTTGATCTCATGCGTCGGCGTGAAGCGGCTTTTTTCTTTGTATCCGGCTGTTGAGACCTCAACAAGCGCCACAGTGCCGTTTTCGTGACCGTGCAAATAGAGGTGACCGTCAGCAACGCTGATCGACGCAGCGCCGATGGATTTGTCTTCCCACAGCACTTTCCCCGTTGCGAATTCGCAGCAGACCAGTTGTCGGTTGTTCAGAAAAATGTGATCGCCAATGCGGATCGCGCCGCCGATTCCCGTTGCTAGC
>Ga0194061_1001429_pt1 | contig 13864 bp, 10 predicted proteins | sample SepL2221m_MetaG_FD_163423 | JGI IMG/M metagenome (GOLD analysis project Ga0194061, IMG submission 163423) | Anoxic zone freshwater microbial communities from boreal shield lake in IISD Experimental Lakes Area, Ontario, Canada - Sep2016-L224-21m | ecosystem: Environmental > Aquatic > Freshwater >...
GTTCGACCCAAGCCAAGAAGAATTTTACTTCAAGGCCTTGGATAACTCAGACAGAATCTGGGTAGTTCTCACCGCTTCAGCTACGGCGGACTCGGCGCAGGACAAGACAGGAAATCGGTACGCGGATAATATTTTATTTTACTAAAACAGCGAAAGCTTCGGCTAGTTGATCGGTATGCGTTAAGGAAACTAATACTTGGGTAGCACCTTTTTCGTGAACAAGAGTTTTCGCGTTATCATCGAGAACAATAATCGGCTCACCTTCAGTGCCGGTTTTAATACTGCAGCTGGTTAATAAAAATTTTTCACTAAAGCCCGTTCCGAGCGCTTTACTCACCGCTTCCTTCGCCGCAAATCTCGCAGCGAGTGACGGATAGGGATCGGCCTTGGTTAGGCAAAAAGCCTGTTCGTCGGCGGTAAAAATTTTATCCAAGAAACTTTGCCCGTGTTTTTGGTGGGCGGCGCGAATACGCGAAATCTCAGTGAGGTCTACGCCCACCCCGATTACATTGCCCCCGTTAAGATTCATAAAATATGGGCTTTCATTTCGGCCACTGCGGGACGGACTCCAATCATCAATGCCCGTGAGACAATGGTGTGTCCGATATTCAGTTCGTTCAGGTGGGGCAGGATGATAATTTTTTTAATATTATCATAATTAATGCCATGACCTGCGTTCACAATTAATCCGAGTTGCTTAGCTTTTTCGCAACCAAGGCGAAGGCGTTCAAATTCTTTATCTGCGGCGGGACTTTTCCAAGCATTAGCGAAGGCGCCCGTGTGGAGTTCTACGACAGGGGCTCCAGTTAAATGCGCTGCTTCAATCTGTTTAGCGTCGGCCTCAATGAAGAGTGATACTTCGCAGCCTGCAGATTTAAGCGCCTGCACGGTGTCTTTTACTCGTTCAAATTGCTTAACTACATCTAAGCCGCCTTCAGTGGTAACTTCTTCTCTGGATTCGGGAACCAGACACACGGCAGCCGGTTTCAGTTTTTTGGCGAAAGCTACCATCTCGGCGGTACACGCCATTTCTAAATTTAATCTGACACCAGGAAGTTGCGCGATGGCGTAAACGTCTTCTTCTTGAATGTGTCGACGGTCTTCACGCAGGTGAACGGTGATTCCATCGGCCCCAGCAAGAAGCGATTCACGCGCAAAGGATACTGGACTAGGTTCGGCGTGGATAGATTGATGTAAGCCGCGATAGCGAGCCTGGCGCAACGTAGCGGCGTGATCGATATTTACCCCAAGTAGAATGGCACGTTTGGAATTCATTAACCTATAAGTACTTCATCTAATAAAATGACTTAAGCCAATTTATTTTATCTTACCTCTTTTTAAGGTGGCAGCTAATGCAGGTGCGGTCGGTGAATCTTTGCGTTTTGCGAGTGCTTCCGGGTCTCCGGCATGCAAAAGCTGTCCGCCGTTCTGACCGCCCTCGGGTCCGATTTCTACGACCCAATCGGCTTCGGCAATCACATCTGGGTGATGCTCAATCACGATGACGGTGTGTCCTTGGTCGACCAAGGCGTGTAGTAACTCGATAAGTTTTTTGCAGTCGGATTGATGCAGTCCGATCGTGGGTTCTTCTAATAAATATAAGTTAGGGCGGATTTGTCCGCGGGCACGCTCTCTAAATGTCGGCAGGCCTTTGGCTAATTCGCTTACCAATTTTAATCTTTGGGCTTCGCCGCCTGAGAGTGTGGGACTGCTCTGTCCTAAGGTTAAATAGCCTAAGCCTGTTTTAGTCATTAGGGCACAGAGGTCTTTTAGTTTAACATCGAAAGAGAAAAACTCAGCTCCCTCTTCAAAAGTCATATTTAATAAATCGCCCGCAGATTTTCCATTCCAGCGAATCGCCCGCGCGGCATTACCATAGCGCTGACTGCCACATTCTTCACAGGGTACATAGGTGTCAGGCAGGAAACTCATTTCTAATTTAATTCGTCCCGCACCCGAGCAGGCCTCGCAGCGTCCGCCCGATGTGTTGAACGAAAAGAAACTCGCATTATGTCCGCGAATGGAAGCTTCAGGAAGTGCCGCCAGACGTTCACGAATAATATCCCAAGCTCCAATATATGTGGCGGGGGTAGATCTTGGAGTTTTTCCAATCGGCTCTTGGTCGACGATGACTAATTGACGGAATGGTTTTAAGCCCGAGATCGACTGGAAAGAAATTTCTCCCTGATTGGATATTAAACTCAGCGCTTCTTTGCCGGTTATACCGTCTTTCTTTTTGGAAATCGCCCAACCAGCTGCGGGAGCAATGAGGTCAGTCATTAAAGTGCTTTTGCCCGCACCGGAGACTCCACAAACAACCGATAGTCGTGCCGCAGGGAATTTTACATCAAACCCTTTGAGATTTCGAAGGCAGGCATTTTTTAATTTCACCCATTCAATTGCATTATTTTTTTCAGCGATGGGTCGACGGCTTCCGCGTAATGGGTGAGGGATAGCGGTTTTGAGTGATTGCCCAGTAATCGATTTTTTATTGGCTTCGAGTACCGTGGCAGTTCCTTCCGCGATAATTTGTCCGCCATGCACGCCTGCACCGGGTCCCATATCGATAATATTATCCGCAGCTCGCATGGTGTCTTCATCGTGTTCGACGACGAGTACGGTGTTGCCGCGATTTCTAAGTTCTTTGAGGGATTCAATGAGTCGATCGTTGTCCCTTGGGTGTAATCCAATACTTGGCTCATCTAATATGTAGAGCGCACCTGATAGGGTTGATCCGAGTTGAGCGGCGAGACGGATACGTTGTGACTCTCCACCTGAGAGTGTGTCCGCTCCGCGATCGAGAGAAAGATAACCTAGGCCCACTGAACTTAGGAATTTTAATCGAGCGGAGATTTCGGGAAGCAGTGCTTGAATAATCGCTTTTTCTCTGGGTTCACCCTGCAGACTTTTTAGGAATTTTAAGGCTTCGTCTGGCTGAAGCTTGAGAAGTTGAGGTAACGAAAGTTTTTGTTCCTTGGTATCGATAAGTTTAACCGCTCGACCGATGGGTCCGAGTCGTTGACCTTGGCAATCGGGACAAACGCTATCACTCACGCGGTCACCGAGCGCATTCTCATTGAGCGTCTCTTCTTCGTCGGCAGAGAATTTCGTGACTTCTAAGCCGTGACCCCGACAGGTGGGGCACCAACCGCGTGGCGAATTCCAAGATAAGTGTTTAGGGTCAACTTCAGGGAATGACTCACCCGTCGCGGGATCGCTTCTTGATGTTGAAAGATAGACTAACTGTTTACCTTGTTCGCTCATTAAAAGACAGGCGCCTTTGCCCGTGGACAAGGCTTTGCGAATTAAATTTCTCAGTGAGCCGTCTCCGTCTTCTTCTGTTTCATCAGGGTGTGTAATAATACCGTCATGATTAATGTTCGCTAAAATGACATCGACGTCGTGTTCGCGATAACGATCGAGCCCGCTAAACCCATCGACGGGCATGATTTGCTCATCGCAGCGTAAAAGGGTGTAACTGTGCGACTCGGCCCATTCTGCGAGTGGTCGGTGATGTCCTTTGCGTGAACGTACGAGGGGCGCGCCTAATAAAATTTTACCCCGCTTTAAGTTTTTAATATTTTTCGATATAATTCGTACGACTGCATCTTCGGTCATTTCCGTTAAGGGCTCGCCCGTTGTAGGGCTGTGTAAAATCCCGGCTCGGGCGAAGAGTACGCGTAGGTATTGCGCTACTTCGGTAACGGTCGCGACGGTGGACTTGGCTGAGCCGCGGGTGACGCGTTGCTCAATAGCTACAGTAGGCGGCAAGCCGGAGAGTGAATCGATATCGGGCTTCGGTAGTTGTTCTACGAATTGGCGGGCGTAGGCAGAAACACATTCCAAGAATCGTCTTTGTCCTTCAGCGAATAGGATATCAAACGCTAGGGTTGATTTTCCTGATCCCGAAACACCGGTCATCACGGAGAGTGAACCGTGCGGAATTTTTACCGAAATATTTTTAAGGTTATGTTCACGCGCGCCCGTGAGGGTGATAGCGGTAGGTCGCGGGGTACTGACATAATTTGTTTTCGTATCAAAGGCTTTGTCTTCGAGAGCGAGATATTTTCCGGTGGTTGTTTTTCCTTGGGCGATTACTTCAGGCGTTCCCTCGGCAATCAGTTTTCCGCCCTGCGGTCCGGCTTCAGGACCTATTTCGACGAGCCAATCGCACGACTTTAAGACATCAAGATGGTGCTCTACGACGATGAGTGAGTGGCCGGCATCGGTGAGTCGTTGGAGTAATTTAATTAATTTTGAAACATCTTCGCGGTGTAATCCTGTGGTGGGTTCATCAAGCAGTAAGAGTGACCCAGTTTTTGATGGATCCAGTCGCGATAAGTAACGTACTAGTTTTAAGCGCTGTGCTTCACCACCAGAGAGTGTGGTCAAAGGTTGGCCCATTGAAAGATAACCCAGGCCGACTTCTTCAAGCACACTCAATTGATTGCTGGCAGGAGTTCGTCCACCGAGAAAAACGCGAGCTTCAGTAATGGACATCGCTAATAAATCGGCCACCGATTTTCCGTCGAATTTGAAAGCTAGGATTTCATCGCGAAAACGTTTACCGTTACATGACGGACAGGGTAGGGCGACGTCGGAGACGAATTGCATTTCAACCGTTTCCCATCCAGCCCCACCGCATCGTTCACATCGACCTTCTCCAGCATTAAAAGAAAAATGTGATGGGGTTAGTCCGGCGACTTTAGCTGCATCGGAGTTACCGAGTAAATTTCTGATGGCATCCCAGGCACCGACATAAAGAGCGGGATTAGAGCGTGAAGTGCGCGTGGCTGGCGACTGGTCGATGACAGCGACTTCTGCCGGATCTACGTCAAAAATTAATTTTCCATTCAGAGGATTGCCCGCATCTTCCGCCTCTAAATTTCCACGTCCAATCACTTGGTGTAGTAGGGTCGATTTCCCTGATCCGGATACGCCGCAGAGGCCGACGAGTTTACCTAGTGGTAGGCTTCCGGAGAAATTATTTAAATTATTAATGCTGATATTTTCAATACGCAGCCGCGGCGTAGCATTAGTCACGGGTCTGATTTTACGCGGCTCGACTTTGCGTTTACCCGAGAGCCACGCCCCTGTGGCAGAGTCTTTAATTTTTAAAATTCCATCGGGCTTACCTTGATATAAGCAATAGCCGCCTTCTGCACCGGGCTTAGGTCCGATTTCAATTAACCAATCAGCGGCACGCATCACAGATTCATCGTGCTCCACAACGACTACGGTATTACCTTGGTCGACCAGACTTCTTAAAATGGTTACCATCTTGGACAAGTCGCGGGCGTGCATACCTACGCTAGGTTCATCGAGCACGAAAATAGTATCTGCTAAGCATGCACCGAGGCATGAAGTCAGATTAACGCGTTGAATTTCACCCCCCGAAAGGGTTCGAGATAATCGATCAAGCGTGAGATAATTGAGACCGACCGCTTCCAGGTAACCAAGGCGTGCTAAAATAGCTTCTAATGCGTGGTTCGCTGGATGGCGGGATTTTTTAGGCGCGTGTGGCAGTAATAACTCTTTAAGTTCTTTGACGGGAATTGCGTAGAGGTCGGACAGTGTTTTGTTTTCCCATTTCCAGAAGAGGGATTCCTCGCAGAATCTTTTTCCATGGCATTCTGGACATTCTTCGTAAGCCCGCCAACGCGACAAATACATTCGCACATGCATTTTGTAGGTGCTCGACTCGAGCCAGCGGAAGAATCCTCTGACGCCATACCATTTGGATTCCCATTCGCCTGATTCGTACGTGGGGTCACCTTCTTCAATAAATTTTCGGTGGCTCGCCGATAATTTATTCCAAGGAACATCCATCGGAATGTTTTTCTTCTTACACGCACGGTGTAGGTCTTTCTGACTTTCTCCGTAGACGGCTCCTTGAAAGGGAGCGATGGCGCCTTCAGCTAAAGTAGTATCTGGCTTAGGAATAATTTTTTTCCAATCCAGACCGATGACTCGTCCAAATCCACGACAGCAAGCACAGGCCCCAATCGGCGAGTTGAAAGAAAAGAGAGCAGGGGTAGCAGCCCTGAATTTTTTGCCGTTAACCGGCGATTCTAACACTTCACTGAACCGGGCAATTTCTGAGCCGTCTTCATTAATTAATCTCATTCGCCCGCCACCGAGGCGAAAGGCACTTAAGGTAGCTTCGTGGAAACGAGAGTTTGCGGCAGGCTCAATTTTGATTCGATCCTGAATCAGTAAAATTTCTGATTCACTTTCAGGAATTTTATCTTCACCCAGAGCTATTCTTTTCTTTTTAATATAAGCACGAGTAAATCCTGCACGGATAAATTCATCGGCGATAGCTCCCCAGGTGAGTCCTTCAGGTTTTTGTAAGGCGAAAGTGACGACCACCGATTGGTCGCGGTATTTCTTCAGACAGATTTCCCAAGCAGTATCTGGACCTTGGGGGGTGATGGGTTCACCGCTCGCTGGATCGATGAGCTGTGCGCGGTGGGCAAACCAGACTTTAAACCAATCGCAAAGCTCGGTCATCGTTCCGACATTGGAGCGGGAGGTGCGGACGGTATTGCCTTGTTTGATGGCGACTGATGGACGGATATTTTCTGCGGAGTCGAGTGCGGGCGCTGGAAGTAGTTCTAAAAACTGACGGACGTATGGGCTGAAGGTTTCAACGTAGCGACGTTGGCCTTCGGCATGAAGCGTATCAAAGACGAGAGATGACTTGCCGGCTCCGCTCAGACCAGTGACGACGATTAATTTTCCAATCGGGATATCGATATCAAACCCCTTTAGATTATTTTGGCGAACTCCGCGGAGTCGGATAGCGTTGGGGCGACTGGTGGTCATCGGACCGCTCAACGGACTGCTTTCGTGGTTTTTAGCAAACCGACTAAGCAGGTTTAATATAAATTATTTGAGAGGGCGTAGCTATCGCATGCATCACAATATCGTGTACCTCGCGCGGAATAGCATCAACCACCTGAAAATCATAACCGTAGCCAAGGAGAAATGCGGTTGGACTGGCTTGGGCCAGAAGCCGATCATAAAATCCGGAGCCGTGGCCGAGACGATTTCCTTGGCGATCAAAACCCATACCAGGTACGAGAAAGAAATCGATTTGAGTCGGGTTGACGCGCGGGCAGTTTATTTTCGGTTCAGGAATTTCTAAGGACGAGAGTTCTAAATCCTGAAAACTTTTAATCTCATAAAGCTCCGGCTGTCCCTCGGAATTCACTTTAGGCAAAACACATCTTTTTTCTGAACCTAAAACTTTTTGCAGAAGTTCGTTTGTTGGTAGTTCGCCTTTAAATGAGGCGTAGAGGCAAACGACTTTTGCCTTTTTCCATTCGGCTAGATGGAGCACACTAGCTTCAATGGTAGTTGACGCAGCTTCACGTTGGGTTGGACTAAGTGACTCACGTGATTTTTTTAAATCTTGGCGCAGACGAGCTTTTACTTCCTGCGAATCCATAATTAAAACAGACGGTTAAGAGTAAGGGTGAGTAAAATGACTGGAAGATAAAGAATGGAGGCGAGGAAGAATGGTTTGGCGACTTCGTTGCGGCGATGCGGTAACATAAAATCTAAATTCAGTTTAAAAAATACGATACTCGCGATGAGTGAGACCCAAACAAAGGGGCTCAACCATCCCTTTGATGAGTCGGCTATAAAAAATAGTTGTGCGATGGCGCTGACGATGAAAAGCAGAGGTATCATGAATGAAATCGACCACAGGGCGGCGGTGCGACCAGACGGATCGGCTACGGTGGCGATTTTAAATCCTCCGCGTTCATAATCATGACGACACATGACTGCGAGCGACATAAAGTGGGGGACCTGCCAAAAAAAGAGTAAGGCAAAGAGCAACCAGCCCATGGTGTCTACCGTACCTAATTTTGTCGCAGTACCGATGATGGGTGGAATCGCTCCAGGGAGTGAGCCAACTAGAGTGCACCAAGTTGTTTTTGTTTTAAGCGGTGTATAAAATAGTAAGTAGGAGACAACTGTCGCGAGGGTAAGAAGTCCGGCTAAGGTGTTGGCGCCTCTCCAAACTAATACAATACCGACAGCACTTAAAAATATCCCAAAAATAAGTGCGTGGAGTGGTTTGATTAATCCACTGGGCAATGGACGGAACTTGGTGCGCTCCATTTGGCTATCAGCCTGGCGCTCCATCCACATATTTAAAGCACCACACCCGCCAGCGGCGAGTGCGGTACCGAGCGCCAGTGATACGAGTCCCTTGGGATCAACTCCGCCCTGTGGATGCGGATTACTGCAGAAATATCCCGTGAGTGCGGTCAGTACCGAAAGAAAAGATAAACGTGGTTTAGTTAGCTCCCAATAGGCGGCGGGGATTGATCCAGCTTTGGAGCTCATACGTTGGTGGTGACGATTTTAATTAAAGGTTAAAGTTAATTCCGTCGGTGTGTCAGAGCAACTTGGGCACACAGAGTGGAGAATAGGGCTGCGCCAATGACAAGGTGAACCGTTCGAACGTGCGGATTTAAAGGTAATTGTATGCTCAAAATCCCGAGAGCGATTTGCAGAGTCAAAAGAACCAACAGTGGAATCCACCGGTAAGCGGGACGTTGTCCGGATAGTGCAAAAATAATTACGAGAATGCCAGCGAGGAGTGCTCCGCTGCGGTGCAAAACATTAATCAACTGTGGGAGTCCGGTGCCGTTAGGAATAAAAAGTTCGTAGGCGTTAGGCTGGGTTGCCCAAAGGGTGAAATGATTTTGGCGCATCACCGCTCCCATAAGAATGACACTTAATAAAAGTATTAAACTCATTCTTCCGCTGATCACTTCAAAACGTGAAGACTGGTTTGGACTATTTTGCCAAAGTTTGGTGTGACTCATCGCGACGATGGCTAAAACAGCAATGGTGAGTTGGGCATTCACCGCATGACCGGTCGCAAAACTTACCGCCTTAAAATTTTCGCTTCCACCAATATTTAATTGATCGAGAAGCACGCGTAATCCGCCGAGCAGACCCTGAAAAATAATTAGCCCTAACAGGAGATAAGCCGCTTTACGAATGAGAGGTCGCTTCTCCCAGCGATGATGTGTCCAGGCAATGACGATACAAAATAAACCCAACCCGGTGGCTGCTAATCGATGGGAGTGTTCGGCGAATTTATCTATTTCGGTCAGCCAGCCAGGCGGATTGAGTGATCCGTTGGAAAGTGGCCAATCCAGAAAGGCCATCCCCGCTCGGATGCTAGTCGTGAATCCGCCGGCTTGAAGAACGAGTACCGCCCATGCGAGTGCGCTTAAGCACAGCCATTTTAAAAATGGATTAGGATGCGAAGCCGGTGAATCCTTCATAGTGATTATGAATGAGATAATGCGGCTTTTGCAAAATTACGAATTTTAGAAACTAAATTTGATAATCCGTTACGGCGATTCGGAGAAAGATGCTGAGTGATGCCCACTTCAGCTAAGAAGTCGGCATCCGTTTGTGCTACCTCTGCCACGGAAGCGCCTTCGTAGAATTCACAAACCAGTGAGGCGATGCCTTTGGTGATTAACGAGTCAGCGTCGCATTGAAAATGACATTGGCCGTTTCTGACGGTGGGTATGAGCCAAAGATTGGAGGTACAGCCTTCAACTAGGAATACATCGAGTTTTAATTCAGCGGGAAGGTTTGGTGCCGATTTAGCGCGGTCGATGACGTACTGAAAACGCTCGTGATGATCGGCGAATGGTTCCAGTTCGGCAATGAGAGCCGCGCGTTTTTCTTGAAGGTTGGGCATGCTCTAGCGTCCGGAGAGGGCCATCATATCTAAATCAGGGCGGGACAAGGGAGCGATAGATTTTTCGAGACGGTTGGTCTGTTCCTTCGAAAGTTTTGCCTCGGAACGTAACCACGAAAGTGCTTCGTGCCAAATGAGTGGGGAGGGTCGACGCATTTTTAATAACTCCTCTAGTTCATCGGCTACCGACTTTCTAGTTCCGTAGGCATCGACGGCACCGGCGAGAATACGTGCGCCGATATAGTCGGCCTTTAGTTGTGAATATTTTGGATGTAGTTTCACACCTATTTCTAAAACACGAACGGCTGCATCACTGGCGCGTGCTACTTTTAATTGTCGCCCTACTGAGCGATAAGCTTCGGGGCTCAGGTTGGGTGTTTTAAGAAATTCAGTGAGGTAACGATCGCCGATGTTTCGATCGCTCTTCGCTGCGATATCATCTTTTTTGGGACGGGCATGATAGGCGACGCCGAGGAGTGCTTGGATGATGGATTGGTTAGAGGTGAAGAATCCTTTTTCGGCTGAATTAACCTGTTTATATTGAGCAATCGCTTCATCGGGGTGACCGCCGTTAATTAAAGATTCAAGATGAAGCGCCACAAAGGTAGCACGTTCAAAGCCACGATTTGCAGCAACGTTAGTTAAAGTTGAAGTCAGTCCTTCGTAGCCACGTTCCGCGGCGAAATTAGCGAGTGCCAGCATGGCCGCAGAATTTCCTGAAAACTTTTCGGCGATGAGTTGGAGTTCTTTCTCGTAGTCATCTTTAAGTCCAAGTCGGTCGAGAATTAATAATTTTTGTAAGTGAGGGAAGGGTGCCTTTTCATCTAAGCCAATGCGCTCGTTGGTAACGGTGAGAGCGATTTTTGGTTTCCCCATTAATAAATGAAAGCGCGCGAGCTGTGCGTAGATTGCATCTTTAGCGTTGGCGGAAAACTGAGAGGTTTTGGATTCTAGGTAACTGATGGACTCGGTAGTTTTTCCGCCGTCGAAAAGTGCACGTGCTTTTAAAAGTAAACCCCGGGCGTCTTCATCGAGGCCATTTAGATTTATGATATTAACTGTCTCGGCGTAGCGACCGACCCAGTAAAGTGAAGTGGCGGCGGCGAGAGAAATAGTTTGGCGGGTGGACTGCGGAAGATCTTTTCCGTTCTTCAACATGAGGAGGCTTTGCTCGATTACCTCGTCGTCGCGTTCTAATGATTGAAGAAGTTGGAAGTAGCGGTCCAAATAATCTCTACCCAAGGAGTCGGTAATATTAAGGTAATCTAGCCCACGACGGAGGGTTTGAACCGCATCATCGGTTCGACTATAATTATTATGTAAAATATTGGCTAATAACAACTTAGCCTTAGTATTGCCCGGGCTGATACGGACGGCAATTTGGGCAATTTTGTAGGCCTCGGGTATTTTATTTAATTTTTGGGCTTCGAGGGCCTGGGTCAGGTAGTAGTCGCCCACTCTAATAAGATGTTCTTCGCGGATAGCGGCGGCGCTTTCTGGGTGATCCGAGATTTTTGATAAAGCGAGTCTGACCCATTGTTTAAGGGTAGAATCCTCTATTAGGTCGGATTTAATGATTGAAATACGGACGTAGGATTGAGTGGCTTCGACTCCTTTAGTGAGGGGCAGGCCGGAGAGGAGGATCAATTCGGCGTCGGCTTGCTCCTTGGAGCTGTTTTTAAGAGTTTTATCTGTTTTTACAGTACCAGTAGGGGTGGGTGCGGGGGGTGTTTGGGTGTTACTCGGAGCCTGTTTTTCAGGTTCGGAGTTAGCGGCAAAACCCTGTGAACATAGGGTTAAAATGGCTATTACAAGAGTAGTGAAGGGGCGAAACATGCTGGGGGTCTCATCCTTGCCAATCGTTGCCGATTTGTCTCTCAAAAAAAATCGGCCTCAATGACCAAAAATTGGCACCAAGTGAAGAAATCTTAAAATCGTAGCACTTTCCGCTTGCACGGGGGTCTCGGAGTTCTATGCCTCAACCCTCTTTTCCCTAATTTCTTAGGTCTATGCCTACCATCAACCAGCTCGTCCGTAAACCTCGCCTCCAACCGAAGGCTAAGTCCAAGTCACCCGCCTTGAACAACTCGCCCTTCCGTCGTGGCGTTTGTGTCCAGGTGATGATCCGTACTCCGAAGAAACCAAATTCTGCGCAACGCAAAGTCGCGAAGGTTCGTCTGACGAATGGACAAGAAGTGATTACTTATATTCCTGATGAAGGTCATAAGCTCCAAGAACACTCCGTCGTACTTGTACGCGGTGGTCGTGTGAAAGATCTTCCTGGTGTTCGTTATCACATCGTCCGCGGACCTCTCGATTGTTCGGGAGTTGAGAAGCGTCGTCGCTCACGTTCCAAATATGGCGTTAAGCGCCCGAAGGAAAAGAAAGTCTAATTCATAAACTTTAGAATCTCACTTACTCATGTCACGTCGTCGTAAAGCAGTTAAACGCATTCACCTTCCAGACGCTCGCTACGGCAGCACTTTGGTTAGCCAGCTCATCAACATTGTGATGAAGTCCGGTAAGAAATCTATTGCCCAAAGTATTGTCTATGGTGCGATCGAAAAAGTTTCTGAGAAATTAGTTAAAGGTAACCCAGTAGAATTACTCTTGGGTGCCTTAGAGAATTGCCGTCCGAAGCTTGAAGTTAAAAGCCGCCGCGTCGGTGGTGCTACTTATCAAGTTCCGGTTGAAGTCAGCCATGAGCGCCAAAACAGTATCGCCCTTCGCTGGGTTGTTCAATCTGCTGCTGGACGTAAAGGTACCTCGATGCCTGAAGCACTCGCTGCTGAAATTGTCGATGCTTACAACAATACCGGTAACGTGGTGAAGAAGCGCGAAGAAACTCACAAGATGGCACAAGCTAACCGCGCCTTCGCTCACCTCCGCTGGTAAACTATTCGCGAAATTTAACTTTTTAGGCCGAACTCCCAGTTACGACCCATGTCCTCCACTCTTTCCAAACTCAACTCTCCGAACCGTAAGTTCCCTTTAGAACATACGCGTAACATCGGTATTGCTGCACACATCGACGCAGGAAAGACGACGACGACTGAGCGTATTCTTTTCTACACTGGCGTTGTGCACAAGATGGGTGAGGTTCATGATGGTACGGCTACGACCGACTGGATGGAACAAGAGCGTGAGCGCGGTATCACTATTACTGCTGCTGCTATTTCTGCTGGTTGGAAAACTAAAGAAGGTCCTTTTGCTGAAATCGATCACCGTATCAACATTATCGATACTCCTGGTCACGTTGACTTTACTGCTGAAGTGGAGCGTTCGCTCCGTGTTCTAGACGGAGCCGTTGCAGTGTTCTGTGCGGTGGCTGGTGTTCAGCCTCAATCGGAAACCGTTTGGCGTCAGATGAATAAGTACCACGTTCCACGTGTGGCTTTCGTTAACAAGATGGATCGCACGGGAGCTGATTTCTTTGGTGCAGTGGATGACATTCGCCAAAAATTAAAAGGCAACGCACACCCTCTCTTTATTCCGATCGGCCAAGGTGAAGACTTTAAGGGCATGATCGATTTAATTAAGAACGTCGCTTACTTGTACGACGAGACCGATCCCCGCGGCATGAAGTTCGACACCATCGAAATTCCTGAAAAACAAAAAGACGAAGCCAAGAAATGGCGCGATAGCTTATTAGAAGCTTTAGCTGACTTTGATGACGTTTTAGCTGGTAAATATTTAGAAGGACAAGAAATCAGCATTGAAGAAGTTCGTTTCAGTATCCGTAAGGCCACGCTCTCGATGAATTTCATCGGCGTCATTCCTGGTTCTGCTTTCAAAAATAAAGGCGTCCAAATGTTGCTCGACTGCGTTGTCGACTTCTTGCCTTCCCCTATCGATATGGGTGGTCAACGTGCCTTTACCGACGACGGTGATTCTGAAATTAAAATTAACGCTGACGACAGTCAGAAAGTTACCGGTCTTTGTTTCAAACTTTGGGCTGACCCCTTTGTGGGCCAGTTAGTTTTCTTCCGCGTTTACCGCGGACAATTGAAGAAGGGTGATAATCTTTATAATCCTCGTACTCGTTCCAATGAGCGTATCTCGCGCATTGTGTTATTACGTGCGATGGATCGCGAAGAAATCGACGTAGCCTACTCGGGCGAC
>Ga0194061_1001430_pt1 | contig 13858 bp, 10 predicted proteins | sample SepL2221m_MetaG_FD_163423 | JGI IMG/M metagenome (GOLD analysis project Ga0194061, IMG submission 163423) | Anoxic zone freshwater microbial communities from boreal shield lake in IISD Experimental Lakes Area, Ontario, Canada - Sep2016-L224-21m | ecosystem: Environmental > Aquatic > Freshwater >...
AATGCAGTGTACCGCCGCGCACAAACGCACCGGTACAATCAATCTGGCGCACGGTGTAGCCCAGCGTTTCCCATACTTTCTGGGCCGCGGCATTCATGCGTTCCTGCCCGGCATAGCTGGGCATATATACGATCGGCTGCCCTGCGCGCATATCCAACATCACATTGACATAGGTGAGATACACCTTGTTGTCATCCCGCGCGGGGACCACCGGGATCCGCACCACGCGAAACCCCTTGGCCCGTACTATGTCGGCTACGGCGTCGAAGTGCTGCTGGGTTGCGGCAGTAAAATCCGCCCCACCTGCCAAGCCCGCCGCCGCAGTGCCCTCGGGATTAAACACAGTCTGCCCTAATGAGGGGTCCGCCACCGCAATCGTTTGCGCGCCCGCCGACATCATATACATGCCCAGATGATGATCCGGCGCGGCGTCCAGCAGCACCGGTTCGCGTTTTAATTCCAGCGCCAATGCCCGCAGCAAGTCCGCGCGCGTTGCCACGGTGTGTTGCACGTTGCGCCGCGCCACCGCCGGGGCGACAAACACATACGCCCCATCGGCCAGAAAATCCCCCGCGTCAAAATACAGCTGGCTGCGCCGGAATGCGTACCGGGTCGGCAGGGCCCGGGCAATATCCTCGGCCACCCGCGCATCGCCGGCCCGCTGGGCCCAGACTTCCTGCTGATATTCCCCGCGCGGCGCCAGCACTGTGGGCAACCGCTCCTGCGTACCCGCCAGCAAAACCCAGCGGTCGCGCGACCATGGCGTCTGCGTGTGATGCGTAAACAGAGGCTGGAGTTGGGGCGGTATGGGTCCAAGCTGCGTCTGCAATTCGGCATAATCCGCCGGCTCGGGACAGATCACCTGTACCGTCAGGGAGGCGGGTTGCTGCTGCAAAAACGCCCGGTAAATCGGCCAGGTAAATTCCGCGCCCTTGGTGTATTGCATGGTAATGGTCTGGAGTGGCCCGCCGTAATCCGGAATCATCGGCCCACTGCCCAGCGGCTGGCGGGTCCGCCAGATGCTCAAAATGCCCGCGGCCATCAGCAGGCCCACTACGATACCCACCATGGTTTGCCAGCGGAGCATGCTCTGGTACCTGATTAAGTGTTCATCCGAACCCTACCGGGCCATCTTGCCCACCGGCTGTATCCCAACTCAGTGCGCCACCTGCGGCTTCGCCTGATCTTGCAGCATGGTTATGGTATCCGTCACTACTTCCTTGCCGCCACTCCGCAGCGCGACGGCCACACTGCCCATGGCTTCGACTTTGCCGGGAACTTTCAGCGTGATGGTCTTGGTTTCGCCGGGAGCGAGGGAAATGGTATATTCTTCCACCACCTGCGGCGGGGTGACCCGCATCACACGTGACATGGCATCACGCATGGTGGTGACGGTGGCCGAGGCGACAAACTTGGCCTCTGCCGCAGTCTGGCCCTGATTGGTGGCCACGATGCTGAACGTGGGAATGTCCCCTGCCGGCATGGTGGTGGTGGCGGTGGTTCCCGCCGTCTCCGTGGTCTTCACGGTATCTGTTCTGGTAATGAGACTGATGTTCCCGATGGTCAGCGTGGGGGTCTGAATGGTGATTCGCGCCAGCTGGACCGGTTCCACTGCTGAGACGCTGGCCGGGGCAAACAGCGCCAGCGCAAGTCCACAGGTTACCACCGCAGTCAACATAATCGAAGCGATCGAAGTTCTGGTCGTCATGGCACATCTCCTTAAAATAGCCCTACGTCCGGAGCTATAGACGCCCCAGAGCGTCCAAAGTTCCCGGCGGGGGGATATTTTTCGATTTGACGACGAAACCGGCGTTATCAGTCTCTTAAATCTGATATTCCGCCCCATATACCCGGGCCGCCCGGGGGGTGGCAAAGATCCGCTGGCCAGCGACCACCGGCGTATTGGCATAGCGTTCGGGGGATAATTCAATCACCAGTAGCGCACCACCGTCTTCCAGTTCCACTTCCACCTTGACCAGCGCACCGGCCCGGTGGACCCAGGTCACCTTGGCTGCAGCTCCGCCGTGGCTGTCATCCGTGGCAATATCAATTTCGTGGGGCCGGGCCAGCGCGGTAATCTGGCCATCTCCGCCGGGCTGATTACTCAGGGCCACCTGCTGCCCCCCCGCCAGCGTGGCCACGCCGCCTTCCAGCCGGCCATGGAACACATTCACATGCCCCAAAAACGAGAGCACAAAAGAATTGGCCGGGGAGTGATAGACTTCATCGGGCGTACCTACCTGCTCGATGCGGCCTTTGTTCATAATCACAATCCGGTCGGCCACTTCCAGCGCTTCTTCCTGATCGTGGGTGACGAACAGACTGGTCACGTGAATTTCTTCATGCAGTTTGCGCAGCCAGCGGCGGAGTTCCTTGCGGACCTTGGCATCCAGCGCCCCGAAAGGCTCATCCAACAAGAGCACACGCGGGCGCGAAGCCAAAGCCCGGGCCAGCGCGATGCGCTGGCGCTGCCCGCCGGAAAGCTGGGAGGGATAACGCTGGGCGGTGTTTTCCAACTGCACCAGCTTGAGCAGTTCCATGACGCGGTGTTGCACCTCATCGCGCGGCGTCTTGCGCACGCGCAAGCTGAACGCCACATTTTCAAAAATGGTCATGTGGCGGAACAGAGCGTAATGCTGAAAGACAAAGCCCACGTTACGTTGCCGGGCGTGGCGCTCGGTGGCGTCCTCACCATCGAACAGCACCTGGCCGGCATCGGCATATTCCAGCCCCGCGATAATCCGCAGCAGCGTGGTTTTACCCGAACCCGACGGCCCCAGTAGCGCCACCAACTGGCCCCCGGGCGCTTCCACACTGACATCGTCGAGCGCTTTGAAACTGCCGAATAACTTGCTGATATTTTTTACCGTAATACTCATAAGACGCACTCCTTAATGACGCACGCGCGAACCGACCGTACCATCACTGACCCGTTCCAATATCACCTTGGCCACCAAGGTGATTAACGCCACCACCACCAGAATGGTACTGAGGGCAAAGGCACTGGTGAGGGAAAAATCTTCCCATAATTGGTGAATCCGCAGTGGGATGGTGGTGTTCTGACCGCGTACATTGCCAGACACCACATTAACCGCGCCAAACTCACCCAGCACCCGGGCGTTGCACAGGACCATACCGTACAGCAGGCCCCACTTCATATTGATCAGGGTGATCCGGAAAAACATCTGCCAGCCACTGGCCCCAAGCGTGATGGCCGCCTGCTCTTCCTGCGAACCCTGCGACTCCAATACCGGAATCAACTCCCGGGCCACAAACGGCAGCGTGACAAATGCCGTGGCCAGCACCACGCCCGGCCAGTTGAAAATAATCTGACCATTGAGCCAATTCAGATACCAGACGGCATATTGCCCACTCCCGGCCTGGGCCCAAGTCTGCTCATGCGCCCACGCCAGCGCCTGGGCGATATACCCCTGAGCACCGAACAGAATCACAAACAACATCCCCGCCACCACCGGCGAAACCGCAAAGGGCATATCAATCAGCGTCAACAGTGCGGCCTTGCCCCGAAATTTGAACCGCGTCACCAACCACGCCACGGCCACCCCAAAAATGGTATTCAACGGCACCACCACGGCCATCAAAAACAGCGACATCCCGATGGCATTGAGATTGAATTGGACTTCCTGAATCTGGGTGGACTCGCCGGAGGCGAAAAACGTGCTGAGATAACGCTGCCAGCCATTGGCAAAAGCCTGCACAAAAATGTTGCCTACCGGTATGATGATGAATACGCTCATGAAGGCCACGACGAAACCAATGAGGCTCCATTTGAGCCACCACGGGTCCCGGCGAGGGTCTTGACGGGTGAAATTTTCAGCACTACCGGACATTACTCAGACTACTCCTATCGGTTTTATATGTAATTAGTATAGCAGATACAGAACAAGGGTCAAATGGGCTAAAAGTGGGGTTTTTGAGACCATTTATTCGCAATAACGCAATGGTTCCAACGGGACGAAAATCTGGAACGGTAACGCCTCGCGAGCTTACGCGTCCTGCATCTGGCCGGTCAGATACGAATCGAACGAGGTCAAATCCAGCAAGCCGTGGCCGGAGAGGTTGAAGAGGATAACCTTCTTTTCGCCGGTGGCTTTGGCCGCGAGGGCTTCGTCAATGGCCACGCGGATGGCGTGGCTGGATTCCGGCGCGGGGATCATGCCTTCGGCGCGGGCGAACATCATGGCCGCCTCGAATACTTTGGTTTGCGGACACGAGACCGCTTCGCACAAGCCTTGCTTATAGGCGTGGCTGACGGTGGGCGCCATGCCGTGGTAACGCAGCCCGCCGGCGTGGATGCCCGGCGGCATAAAGTCATGGCCCATGGTATACATCGGCATCAGCGGAGTGGTGCCAGCGGTATCGCCGAAGTCATAGCGGAATTCCCCCTTGGTCAGCGACGGACAGGCCGTGGGTTCGACGGCGACAATGCGGGTGCGTTTGCTTTCGTGCAGATTGCGGTGAATGAACGGGAAGGCGATCCCGGCAAAGTTGCTGCCGCCGCCGGCGCAGCCAATGACCACATCGGGATATTCCCCGGCCAGTTCCATCTGCTTGATGGCTTCCAGACCGATCACACTCTGGTGCATGCAGACATGATTCAGCACACTACCCAGCGCATAGCGGGTATTCTGGCTCTCGAAACAGTCTTCGATGGCCTCGGAGATGGCGATCCCCAGCGAACCATTGGTATCGGGCATATCGGCCAACACCTTGCGGCCATAGGCGGTATGACTACTGGGGCTGGCATGTACCGTGGCTCCCCAGGTCTGCATCAGCAATTTACGGTAGGGCTTCTGGTGAAAGCTGACCTTCACCATATAGACCACACATTCCAACCCGAAGAAATTACACGCCAGCGCCAGCGACGCCCCCCACTGCCCGGCGCCGGTTTCGGTGGCCAGACGTTTGATGCCGGCCTGCTTGTTGTAATACACCTGCGCCACGGAGGAATTGGGCTTATGACTGCCCACGGGGCTGGCACCTTCGTACTTGTAATAAATATGGGCCGGGGTGCCCAGGGCCTTTTCCAACCGCACCGCCCGCAGCAGCGGCGTGGGCCGCCAGAGGGCGTAGATATCGCGGACTTCCTGGGGAATCTCGACCCAGCGGTCCTGACACATTTCCTGCTCAACGATAGGTTCACAGAAGATACGGCTCATGTCGCCGGGGGTAATGGGCTGACGCGTGCCGGGGTGCAGGGGCGGCTGCATGGGAACGGCAAAATCCGCTGGCAGGTTATACCAGTGGGTGGGAATATCATTTTGATTCAGGCGAAAGTGCGATGCGATCATGGCTCATACCTCATACAAAAACCACTAAGATGTCCGGTATTATGGCGGGAAACCCGCGAGATTGCGAGTGCAGGGATCCGCTGGGGGAAATTGCCCCTGAATGTGCCGGAGGCACGGGATAAAACCGGGAAATTACGGTTTTTAGGGACGATTCAGCCGGAGATTTCGCGGGTCCGGCATCACTTCAGCACCCGATCCGGCTGGTAATACAAACTATGTAACTTCAGCCACGCCAGGGCCAGTTCCTTATCCGCCACCCACATGTAACCACCGCGCTGCTCCGCTGGCACTGCGCTGGCGGGTTTGATCAAGTCCGCAAGGTTGATCGTGCCCTGCACGGTATCAAACACCGGCGTCACCTCGTCGGGCCAGGGAATCTGCTTATAGGCTCCCTGCGCATCCTGCCGCAGTGCAAACCACTTGGAGCCCAGCAGTTCCTCTGGCGCACGCGGATGGATCAAATAGCCGCTTTCCCGTTTCACATTCAGTAGCGTCGTGGGCTTATCCGTCGGATAGCTGTCTTTCGGCACGCGCAACTCCATCGCCTTATCAATGAACTTGGCCTCGTAATCCCACACATCCGTGCAGCGGATCAGCCGATGACTCTTCTCCATCGGCTTGCCGAAGTTCGGGTACAGGTAGTAGTCCGGGTAATACCCATGATCAACCCCGTAGATCACCATCTGATGGCAGAGCCAGTTGGTCTGCGTGTTGTAGTTGAGCAAACTGGGCCGAACCGCACGGTACCACGTGCCATCCCATTCCGACAGGCCCTGCACCGACAGATGCATGACGCTCTCTTCCTTGCCCGCCTTTGACCACTTCTCCATCGGCCAGTTCGGCGTCTCGCCGTGGTGGTTGAGGGAGGCGATCACCCGGTCCGGGAACCACCAGGTGGTGCGGAAGGGAAACCGTCCGCGTGACGACTTGCCCAGCGTGATCCAGGGCGCATGGCGGAACTCGGCAATGCCGGTCTTGGTCGCACACAGATCGAGAATCGTGGCCATGGTCTGGTCGGCCACCGTCGGCGGGTCGGAACGCTCGAGCACCTTGCCCCCGAGTTGCTGCAGGTAAACGATGCCGATCTCCTGCCGGGTCGCCACCTCGCGGATGGCTTTATACTCGCCGATCCGCACCAGGTCCGTGTTGTTGGGGAACATCAGTACGGCCCGGATGCGCTTGGCCTCCGGCGGGGTCCACACCAGCACATCCGCCTCGGGTGACTTGAGTTGCTGTTCCGGCTTGGCCTCCTTCCACGATTCAACCGTCTCGCGCGGAAGTTTGAACCCGACCGGCCAATACGGCAGCAGGGCATAATCACCGGCCGCCGGCTGCGTGGCTGGCGCTGCGGCCGACTGGGCCAATACCACAAAGCTAGCAACCATGACCAGCAACATAACGAAAAGAGCTTTGTACATGGGTTGGCCTCTAAAAACGGAACTGGCTAATCAGCAAGCACGCGGGTTCGATCCTTTGAGCATAAATATCCCCAAGGGGTCCGTCAAGCATTTTCGCGTTGCGCCGCGACGGTTATTGGGCCCCATGGGTTGAAACCCAGTCAGCCCGCAGCAGGCCGTAATCCACTTCATCATGATATTCGCCCCACTTGCAGCGGTGATCGCGGCGGGTACCTTCGCGGGTCATACCGATTTTCTCCATCACGCGGCCACTGGCGAGATTGTTGCCGAAGTGGCAGGAGGAGATTTTGTGTAAGTTGGGAATGTGGGAAAAGGCGAAATCCACCACAGCGCGGGCGGCCTCGGTGGTGTAACCCCGTCCCCAGAAGGGAACCCCGAGCCAATAACCCAACTCGCTGCGCTGATTGGTCGCATCGGTGCCCAGACCAATGCACCCGATCAGTTCGCCGGTGGGTTTCAGAGTTATGGCAAAAGTGTAATTGTGGGACAGGGCATTGCGCTCATGCTGGCCGATCCAGACTTCCGCAGCGCCATCGGGATAGGGATGGGGAATCAGCGCGGTCGTCGCCGCCACCCGCCGATCCCCGGCCAGCAGTTGCACCCGGGGCGCATCCGCCAGCGTCATGGGCCGCAAAGTCAACCGGGCGGTGGTAAGTGTGGGAATCGCGGACAAAAGTAGCTCCTGACATATATGACTTGCGAAGATTATGGCATTCGTGAACCGGGAAAAGCTATTCGTATTATGTTGCGGTGCGTGGATGGGGTCAAGGTGAGAAGAAATGAAATCAGGAATTAACGCGGCACATCAGCGTGCGCGTTAATTCACTCGCGGCTGCGCAGCACGTACATCAGCCCCAGAATGCAGATGCCTACCACCCACATCAGCAGGATATCGGAGATGAAATAGAGATAGGTGCCCAGCACCAGTCCGCCCAGCAGGCCCACGGCGGACTTTTGTTTGAAGCCATAGGTGATGGTGGCCATACTTACCATGCTGAAAAACATCATGGTCAGAAGATATCCAGCGCTGATGTCCATAGCACTATCTTACCCGTGCGGCCCGGTCCGGGCGCGGGGAGGGCGATTATTTCGCCCGTCGGGCGCATTGCCAGGCATAAAGCGAACGTGGGGCCACACATTGGCCGGGGGATTCGACCCAGCCCCAAGCTTCCTGCATCGGTCCGGCTACTTCACCGGCGGGGCCTTTGTAGGTCAGGGCCTGACCATAGGCCCCGTGCACACCCGCGGCGATAAAGCCGGGGACGTTCTGGTAATCCGCCGCGATGGCGTAGCGCTGCCATGGCTTATACGGGTTGTAATGCCCGCACCGCCAGTTCCACAGCACCATACCCGGCCCCTGACGGGGCGGGACGGCGTTGGCCGAACCCCCGCCAAAATTGATCCCCCCTTGCAGGGCATCATACAGATTATCGCAACCGATCCCGCCGTGCAGATCAATCCCGCTGGGTTCATCCATGCTGCAATCCACCAGCGCATTACCGCTGCCGGTGCCCTGCACATTAAACGCGTGCATATTGTGGCCCGCGTGACTCGCCAGCAACAAATTCCCCGTGCTGCGCCCGGCGATTACAAAGCCATTATGGCCGAGGTTGCCGATGATGCGGCTCTGACGGATCACACAGCCCAGACAATCGTGCAGCCCCACAGCGCTGGTGGTGCTTTCGTGTAACAGATTCTCTGCCCAGCCGCCGCGCACGCGTTTGAATTGCACCTGATCCCAACCGTTGTCATGTTCGCCGTTCTTATGATGGACAAAGAAACCGCCCCACAGCCCGCGCATGTGCAGGTTCGTGACCCCCGCGCCGGTAATCATGGGGAACGCGCACAAGTCGGCGGGCCATTGCGTGATGCTGCGATGCAGCGGCGCGTCGAGCGTTACGCACTCACCGGCTATGGCGGTGATGGTACAAATCTGGCTGACCAGTTCCTTGCCCGCGCCCTGCCAGTTTTGGGCCACAGCCACATACCCCTGCACCAGATCCCGTGCCAAAGAACCATCGGCCGTTTCGAGCTGGCGGAGCAGATAACTGCCCCCCACCCGCAAAGCGCTGGCATCGGCCACGGTGATCGTCAATTCCCCGCGCAGCCCGGCGGTGACGGCCGTCAGGGCATGCGGTTCGGAGCGGTCATCAGGCCCGATAATCAGCAGCGGGTGTTCGCCCGCGCGCCAGGGTTGCTTGGGATCAGGCGTATCACTGTAACGGTGATTGACCAACACCGTCCCATCAGGGCCGGTACCCGCACCGCGCAGAATCACGCGATCATGCCGAATCCGCAGCGCGGGCAACTTGGCGTCCACATTGCAATCCAAAATGCCGGGCGGCAATTGCACCACCCCCCCGCCGGCCGCACCAGCGGCATCCAGCGCCGCCTGAATCGCGGGCAGGGCCTCCTGACCACTATCGCCGCGCACGCCATAGTCCTCGGCCTGAATCACCGGCAGTCCCACGGTGGGATCGGTAGTACCCCGGCCAGCATAGGAATAATCATACAAACGGCTGCGCGAACCTTCACGGGCAAAGATTTCGAGAATCTCCAAGCGGGTCTGGGCGATGCCCCGGCTGACGGGAAGCGCCGGAACGTAGCGCGTGGTGACGTTGCCGGTGATGGCCTGATCCGCAAAAGTGCCGGTATAGGTGCCCGTGTCGCCAGCGAGCTGAACCGTGATTTTCATCGCCCCGCCGATCACCACCCAGGGATCGGGATCAATCCGGCCATCAGCCACGTAGGTACTCGGCCCGGTGGCGGTAAGGGTAAATTCGTGCAGACTCCCCACCAGTGTGGGCGTCAGGCCCAGGCCTTCGCGGTCCCAGATGCCATCGCGCCGCCGCCATTCAAACGTCACATCATGCATACGGCCACGGGAACTTACCACGGCTTGGCAGGTGATAAACCAGATTCCATTGGGCGTGAAAACGGGGTCGGACATGCGGCGACATCCTTGCTAAAGACCGGTTTGGCCCGAGGTGCGGGCTCAAAACCCTAACTATTCTCCCCGCCCGGCATCCGGGGGGCAACCGGGTGCTATGATTACTTGGAAAATCTTTGCCTCAGGCAGAACAGGAAACGTCGTCATGGAAACACCTCCCGCCCAAACGCTTAATTTGTTGGATTTGGTCGCCTATCAGCCCGGCGCGGTGGTCAGCCGCGTGATCCTGAAGCAAAAGACCGGAAATGTGAGTCTCTTTGCCTTCGCGGCCGGGCAGGAACTCAGCGAACATACCGCCCCGTTTGCTGCGCTGGTCCAGGTGCTGGAAGGCACGGTGGATATCACCATTGCCGGGCAGGTACACCCGACGCAGGCCGGTGAGATCATCCTCATGCCTGCCCATCAGCCCCACGCACTCAAGGCTCAGACCCCCATGAAAATGGTCCTGACAATGCTCCGGGACCAGGCATAATTCCCCGGATTCGCACAACCCTACAAGTTTCCGTTACCATATAGTCCCATGGTTATTGGTCAGACAGTTTTTTTAACGAGTTGAGGAAACCATGCCCGGTATTGCTCCGTCGGATCCATTTTTACACGCCAAAATAGAGGCCCTGCATGACACCGCGTTGCAGCGGAAATTTCGCAAGCTGGCGCCCCTGCCGGTGGGCGCGGTATTTTTGCCCTGGCCGGGCATGACCGAAGCGGATGCCCGGCAGCAATTCCGCACCATGAAGGAACTGGGTTTCACCTGTCTGAAACAAACCGTCGGCACGCCCGAATGGCCGGCGGAAAAGATTCTGCATATCGCGCTGGATGAGGGGTTGTGGCCGTTCTGGTATGCCGAGGGTGGCTTTGCCGATATTACCCCCGAATTACTGACCCAGTTGGGCCTGCCGGCGGACATGGAGATTGATGCCGCGCTGGCCCATCCCAAGGTCTTGGCCCACCAACGGGAGTTGATCCGCCAGCGCATCGGCCGGCCCGGCCCGGCGCCGGTGATACCGCACATGGCCAAACCCCACACCGGCTCACGCGATGCCACCTGGGTGCCCGGTATGGTGGATGATTTCAAAGGCTATGAACTGGACCCCGAATCGGTGCCCGAGTTTGTGCGCTGGCTGGAACAAACCTACGGCTCCGTCACCGCCCTGCAAACGGCGTGGAACGCCCAGCATGTCGGCCTGGGCGGTCGGCAGTTGCTGAATTGGCAGGATTGGGTTCAGGTCGAAGCGGGAATCCGCGCAGGTTTTCTCGGCCATGATTATCGGCGCATCCGCGATGTGCTGCGCTTCCGGGCGGATCGTTATCTGCAGCGCGTGACGCAAAAAGTGCAAGCCCACCAACAGATAGACCCCGATGAACCCATCCGGGCGGGCGGGGAAATGGGGCTGTTTCTGCCCTTCGCCTATCGTGGCATGGATATGGAAGGCGTGGCGGAAGCCATGGCCGAGGGGGGCAGTTTTTACCCTTCGATGCACCTGGCGTGGCATTTTGAAGAGGTCGCCTTCGAAGTCGTCCGGCCCGTATATATGCAATCCCAGATCGCTGCGGACTGGGCCAAGGGCATCTGGACCGCCACGTGGGAATCCACCGGTGGGCCACAATTTTTCTCCGGCGGTAAATCCCCCTTCGTCGAAGAAACACGCAATACCCAACCCGGATTCACCACCGACGAAAACACCATCACCCAATTGATGCTCTCGTGGCTGGCCGCAGGCTTCAAAGGCTTTGGCCTGTGGACTTGGAACGCGCGGACCGCCGGCTGGGAAGCCGGGGAATATGCCCTGCTGGACCGCAACCGCAACGTGACCCCGCGGGCCATTCAGGCCGGCGCCATCGGTAAAGCGGCCGTGAAATATCGCCGTGAACTCTGGAACGCCCACAAAGAACCGCTGGTGGGCGTCTTGCAGGACTGGGAAAATGACGCCATCTGGGCGGCCATGGCGGTGTCGGGGCGCACGTATTATCGCACGCTGCCGGTACGGGCACGCATCGGCGTTAGCCGGGCGCTGATCAACGCCAATATCCCGTGGGAATATGTCACCCCGCGCAACCTGCAGCGCGGTCTGGGGCCACGTTACCGGATTATCTACGTACCCGCGTTTATCGCGCTAACTACGGAATTACAACTCCTGCTGCATGACTACGTACAAGCGGGCGGACGCGTGGTGCTGGACCTGCCGGGCGCGTATTACGATGGCCACGGCGTGGTGTTCAACACCGACCGCGGCAGTGTTTTTGAACAGACCTTCGGTGTGGTGCTCAACGAATTTCATTATGCCAACGACAATACCCCCTACAGCATTAACGGGGTGAATATCACCCCCGGCTTTACCGCCCAACTCACCCCCACCACCGCGCGGGTGCTGGCCAAGTATGGCGAATATGACCGCCCGGCCATCACGGAAGCCCAGGTGGGCAAGGGGACAGCCGTCATCATCGCCGCCCAAGCCAGCTTGAATTGCTACCGGCCGGGGAATGAGGACATGGAACATCTGCTGGTGGCCAACACCCTGGGCGCATACCGTTCGCCGTTCGCTTGCCCCGGTGCGCTGGTCTACCGTCTGGCCAGTCCCACGGCGGATCACTACTTCCTGATCAATGATAACGCCACCACAACGGTGACCCTGGACACCAAGGCGTATCACTATACCCGTATGACCGACGCGGTCACCGGTGTGGCGCTGGATCTGGGGTCGCCACTCACACTGGCCGGGCATTCGGGCCGCTGGTTGCGGCTGGAAAAATAACGCGGGTCGGAATTTCGGGCCGGGCGCTTTGGGCGTTTGCCCTGCGGCGCTTATATTCATGGCATGCACAGCAAGCATTTTATTCGCCGGGGCTGGTTGGCTCTGGTTTTGATCCTCCTCATCACCGTCAGCGCGTATGGGCGCGCCGGGGGCGGGGAAAGTTTCAGCAGTGGCGGAGGCTCGTCCGGAGGTTCATCTTGGGGCAGTGGTTCCGACTCTTCGGACGGTGGTGGGAGTAGTTTTGATCTCACCGATCCGGTGGATGTGTGTATTCTCACCGCCATTGGTTTGGCGTTTCTGATCAGTTACCTGTTCAAATACCTGCGCGGTAACAAATACCTCCAAGTTCCCGGCGCGACCCTGGATGATGCCCCCCCGCGTGCGGACCAGTCCACCCGGATCTACAATCCCTCCAGTTCCGTACTCCAGCCCACAGCGCCCAGCAATGTATATAAGGCCATCGCTGCCCTGAGTGTGCGCGATCCGCGTTTCGATCATGACAAATTCTACACCCGCGTCCGGGCGGGGTTTATCGCTCTGCAAAATGCCTGGTCCGAGCAGAATCTCGACCCGGTGCGGTCCTTTATCTCTGATGCTATCTACGAGCGTTTCACGCTGCAATTCGCCGAACAGCGGTTTCTGGGCTATCGCAATGATCTGAGCCAGATCGGCGTGCTCGGGGTGCTGCTGATGCACGCGGAATCTGATGGGGTCTATGACATCGCCACGGTGCGGATCAATGCCGCAGCGCTGGACCGCCGGCTGAATATGGAAGGCCGGGTACTCAGTGGCAACATCACCCCCGAACCGTTCACCGAATATTGGACCTTTGTGCGTAAATGCGGGGCGAAATCCGTCACCACTGGCCTGATGGAAGGCAACTGCCCCAATTGCGGCGCGGCCCTCAAGATCAACCAAAACGCCCAGTGCGACCACTGTCACGCGGAACTGCGCGGCGCGCTGTACGATTGGGTGCTGACCGAAATCACCCAGGCGCAGGAATGGCAGCGGGCGATTACGCCAGCGCTGCCGCTGCTGCCCATTCTGCGGCAGCGCGATTCCGACTTCACCCCCGCCGATCTGGAAGACCGCGTGTCGGTGATGTTCTGGCGCGTGCTGGCCGCCCAGCGCCTGGGGTCGGTGAATCCGCTGCGCAAGGTGGCCGATCATGGCTTTATCGCCTGGTATACCCCGCAGGTAACCCAGACCGTCAATGGCCAGCGGCAATGCTATCTGGATGCGGGTGTGGGCTCGGTGACCACCATCGCCCTCAAGCCCGGCAGTGCCCAACGCCCCGACCGGGCGCTGGTGGAAATCCACTGGTCCGGCGTCGCGTATCGGCTCAGTGCTGACCGCCCCCCGCAACCCATTTCCGAAAATCGCCCACGGTACAGTTGGTATCTGCTGCAACGCACCGCCCTGTGC
>Ga0194061_1001431_pt1 | contig 13851 bp, 10 predicted proteins | sample SepL2221m_MetaG_FD_163423 | JGI IMG/M metagenome (GOLD analysis project Ga0194061, IMG submission 163423) | Anoxic zone freshwater microbial communities from boreal shield lake in IISD Experimental Lakes Area, Ontario, Canada - Sep2016-L224-21m | ecosystem: Environmental > Aquatic > Freshwater >...
GTGTAGGTGACTCCATTTACTTTGGAAGTCCAGGTGGCCGCCTGCAAGGTACTCAAATTCGCTACTGCTCGAGCTGCATCGATTGATTGCGAGGCCAAATTGGCGCCAACTTCACGGCCTCTTGAATCCGCCGTAAGACTGAGTTCGGTCATGATTCCGTAGGCGATGCCCGCCATGACGATCGACATGATGGTTAATGCGACGACAAGCTCAATCAAACCAAAGCCTGCATCGTCTTGACCGCGACGGTTCGCGAGAATCATTCGCCCTCCCAACTCATCAAAGTGTCGGCGCGCCAGCCGTAAACCTTGAGCGCAAAGGTGCCACCCACCGATCTTTTCGCCGCAAAAGAAATAGGACCGGGGGCGACTCTTTCGAGTCGCCCCCGGTCCTTGCCTAAGTGCTTTAGCAACCTGCGGCTGCTAGCGCCTCAGTCGTGTAGACGGTGCTCTGCAGGCCATTCTTGGCCTTCGAGTAAACGAACCAGTTTCCGCTAGCGGAGGTGTTCTGACCGACTAGGCAGAAAGCCGTCGACGTGGCCTGCTCTGCGAACATGGTGACGCCCTGGGAAGCCGAGAAGGTCAGGCCGGGAGCTGCAGCGGCGAGCGATACCCCGGCGGCCGGAGCAGTTCCAGCCGGCGTAGCGCCAGTGCCGAGGACCTTGGTGTAATCGCCATTGTTATCTACCGCAGCGGACTCAACCGCTGTGGCTGCGTTGCGCAAGTCGCTCTTAACAGCAGACTTGTAACCATTCTGTCGCTGCGACAGGAAGGTCGGGATTGCGATCGCTGCAAGGATGCCGATGATGATCATGACGACAAGGAGTTCGATGAGGGTGAAGCCACCCTCATTGTTGTCCATCGCCCGACGAATACGAGAGCTCATAATGTTCCCCTCTGTGGCGCCGGTTCCCCGACGCTTGCCGATGACAACTACCTTTCGTCACGGCTGGTCCGGAACTTTAGGACCAATTTGGGGCAGGTTTTCCTCGTCCGCGACTAATCGCTGACCTCACCCTTGGAACTGACTGGCCAATTTGGCGTTTCCCTGGCCATGGCCGGGACTCCCGCGGTTGCTAGCTGCGGTTCAGAAATAGCCTCCTGCTCACCGGCGGGTTGGGAGCGTTCGGCGCTACTTCTTCGTAGCTTTTCCGGTCGCCCACGCCGCCTTAGGACCACCAACAATCCAAGGGCCGAAATCACAAACCCCAGGAACAGCAGGCCATAGGTCAGGGTGGATAGGTACCCGGTGACTTGGCGATAGATATCCGGACCGGCGCTGGCCAACTTGGTAGTGGCCAAGGCTTTATCAAAGCGCGCCGCTCCCACGGACTTGGTCACAATTAAGGCACCCGAGCCCACTACGAGCAATAGCCCAACAATCAACACCATCCGACGCCTACGCCGCGAGATAGCAACAGCGGCCAAAAGCATGAGGCCGGCGAGCACTATGAGCCAATGGCCAATCGGATTGGCAATGCGGTACACCTTTTGAATCCGATCTAGCGCATCCGCCTTCACGATCATTTTCACGTGGTCTTTTGGACCTGAAACTGAGGCTAGTTCCGGGAATCCGGCCAGAACGACTTGCCGACGCATTAGGAGATACAAGGGCATGATGTCGATGCTCACTTGGCCTGCCTGGGCGGTTACCGTTGTTGGCTGGCTCGCCAGATGCAACACCCGAGTTTGGACTGCGCCGGTCAGGGACCTCCAAATTCCCCCGATTTCGGGGCTAGCTGCCACTTTCCGCATGGCTAGCGGCAATACCTTCTGAATTGCGGCTTCGCGGGCCGCTACGGCCTTCGCGGAAGCCTTTGGCAGCAAGGAGGTCAAGGTTCGCTGATCCCAAGCATCCTTGACGATGCTCGTCAAACCGGCAGCGACTTGATCCTGAACCGCCGGAATTGTGACGAGCGGGCCGATGGTCGCCTCAAACCGGGCTGGGCTCGTTACGGTCTGGTCCGCCCAATATCCCAGGACTCCCACTGGGACAAGTAGCGCACCGACAATTACCAACAGGGCCGCTACGGCTGATCTGAGCCATTTCAGGATCCGCCACCAGACCCCGATTGGATTCACCCATCACCCTTAGCCGTCATATTCGAATAGTAGCGAGACGTATGCGAAGAGTGAAGTATTTGGTTGCCGTTACTTGATGAGGTCAAAGATCTTGAAGATGGGCATATATAGGGCGACGATCATGGATCCGACGATTCCGCCTAGGAATGCGATCATCAGCGGCTCGATGAGGGCCGTTAGCGACTCGGTGGTCGCCTCGACCTCTTGGTCGTAGAACTCGGAAATCTTGAACAGCATTTCGTCGAGATTCCCTGTGTCTTCGCCCACAGCAAGCATTTGCACGACCATGGGTGGAAAAACTGCGTGGCGGGCCAACGGCGCCGACAGGCTTTCCCCGGTCCGCACACTTTGCTGGATATCGCGAGAAGCCCGAGCAATAACGACATTGCCGGAGGTGTCAGCAACAATATCTAGCGCCTGCAGGATAGGTACTCCTGATTTGATCATCGTTCCAAGATTGCGGGTGAATCGTGAAAGCGCGATCTTCTGGAAAAGTGAACCAAATATCGGCAGCCGCAATTTGAATGGGTCAACAAAGTTTCGTACTCGATCATGGTGCCGGTACCGAGACCAAAGTACGGCCACAGCGATGCCCGCAATGATCATGACCGGGAACCAAGACCTCAAAATACTCGAGAGGATGACGAGAAACTGGGTCGGAGCTGGAAGGCTGCCGTGCAGAGATTTGAACAGACCTGTGAAGGTAGGAACGATGAAGAGCAGCATTCCGATAACTGCAAAGATCGCGATAAAGAACACCACGACTGGGTAAGTCATCGCCGCTTTTACCTTGCCGCGGAGGCGAACTTCGGATTCATAGTTGATGGCAATCTGCAGCAGCACCTGATCCAGGAACCCGCCAACCTCACCAGCGCGGGTCATATTCACCATTAACGGCGGGAAGACTTGGGCCTGTCGAGCCATCGCGGTCGAAAGCGCACTACCGGATTCGACTTCGTTCCGTACTTCGCCGAGAACTTTTGCCAAGGCAGGATTCTCGGTCTGTTCCGAAAGAATGTTCAAAGCCCGAAGGAGCGAGAGTCCGGAATTTATCATCGTGGCGAATTGCCGCGACATGATTGCCAAATCCTTAAGCTTCACGCGCTTACCGAACGAAGGCAAACTTAGATCGCGCTTCAGACCTGAGTTGCTGGCTGCAATGTTAATGGGGGCATAGCCCATGCTCTTCAAACGAGTGGCAACCGCCGCCGGCGAATCAGCGTCGATGTGACCGCGAATGATCTTCCCGGCACGATCCCGGACCTGGTATTCGTAGGTCAGCGTTGCCATGACTCCTCCATTACAGTCGTCCGCACAACCGATTGAAATCTTCGACGTGATGGCACTTGACCAGTCCGGTCTCGTAAGTGATTCGTCGGTTCCGAACTAACTCAGCCAAGCTTTGGTCCATGGTGTGCATTCCGTGCTGCGCGCCAGACTGCATCGCTGAATAGATCTGATGCGTTTTACCTTCGCGAATCAGGTTTCGGATTGCCGAGGTGGCTTGCATAACCTCAGTAGCGACGACGCGTCCGGTTGCATCGGCGGTCTTACACAAGGTCTGAGAAACAACCCCCTGTAGAGATCCAGCCAGCTGCTGACGTACCTGTTGCTGCTGATACGGCGGGAAGACGTCAATGATTCGGTCAACTGTCTGAGCGGCATCGGCCGTGTGCAGAGTTGCGAAGACCAAGTGCCCGGTTTCGGCGGCAGTGAGGGCAACTGAGATTGTCTCGAGGTCACGCATCTCGCCAACCAAGATGATGTCTGGGTCTTGGCGCAGGACGTGCTTGAGGGCATCCCCAAAAGTGCGGGTGTCTTCGCCGACCTCGCGTTGGTTCACGAGGCAAGACTTATGTTTGTGAAGGAATTCGATTGGGTCTTCGACCGTCATGATGTGGTCGTGGCGGTTCCGGTTCGCCACGTCAATCAAAGAGGCCAACGTCGTCGACTTCCCTGACCCCGTTGGCCCGGTGACCAGAACGAAGCCGCGAGGCAGCATCGCAAAATTGGCGATTACCGGAGGGATACCCAGGGTCTCCAGCGATGAAATCTCAAATGGAATCACTCGGAACGCTGCACCAAGGGCATCACGCTGCCGGTAGATGTTGACACGGAAACGCGAGCGCCCGGGCAAGCTGTATGAGAAATCGAGCTCGAGGGCCTCTTCAAAGCGCTCACGCTGATTTTGGGTTATGGCGCTGTAAAGAATGCGTTGAATCTCCGGCGGGGTCATTACGGGGTACCCCTCAAGCGCCTGAAGGGAACCGTCGACCCGAACCATCGGTCGAGCTCCGGCAGTCAGGTGAAGATCAGATCCACGCAATTCAAGCAGCTGCTCTAGGACGGCGGCCAGCGAAACATCACTCGGGCGCAGCACATCCTCAGTGCCCACTCGCCCGAGGCTAATTTGCGCATCCGCCATAACCTCAGTACCCACGCTCTCCATCGCTCCTCCGTCCCAAACGCTGTTTCGAGCAGCGTCCCCCATGACCTCTTCGGTCGATCCCACGCCCCCCTTGAGGGCACGGGTCACACAACAACACGCAGAACCTCATCCAGCGAGGTCAAACCCGCCTTCACCTTAGCCATCCCATCTTCCCTCAGGGAGATCATTCCCTGTTCTCGAGCCACGGAATTGATTGCGGACGACGACGCACGCTCAACCGCCAGCCGCTCGATTTCTTCAGATACCGGCATGACTTCGTGCAGGGCCATCCGACCGTGATAGCCGGTTTGAGAACAAGCAGGGCATCCACCGGCGCGATAGATGGTCGGAGGAGGTTGTTCCTCGTCCCAGTTGAATTTGGCGGTGCGCAGGGCCTCAATGCTGGGCTCATAAGGCTCACGGCATTTCAGGCATAGTTTGCGTGCCAGTCGTTGCGCCAGAACACAGTCGATAGCCGACCCCACTAGGAATGGCTCAATCCCCATTTCGGTTAGGCGCGTGACCGCACTAGGGGCGTCGTTTGTGTGCAGGGTTGAAAGGACCAAGTGGCCGGTAAGTGCTGCTTCGACCGCGATCTGGGCTGTTTCATGGTCACGAATTTCACCGATTAGAACCACATCTGGGTCCGAGCGCAGGATGCTCCGCAAAGCCGCCGAGAATGTCAAACCGGCCTTCGGGTTCGTCTGCACCTGATTGATTCCAGCCAGCCGGTATTCCACCGGGTCCTCGACCGTGATGATGTTGACCTCGGCGCGGTTCACGATGTTCAAGGTGGCGTAGAGGGTCGTCGACTTGCCCGATCCAGTGGGGCCAGTTACCAGAATCATCCCGTAGGGCTTCAGGTAACTCTCCGAGTAACGGCGAAAGTTGTACTCGCTAAATCCGAGGTCAGCCAGGTCGAGGCGGGCGGTAGAGGTATCGAGGATTCGCATAACTACCTTCTCGCCCCACACGGTCGGCAGCGTGGCCACGCGCAGGTCCACCTTGCGCCCCTGTGCCGAGACCGAAAGACGACCGTCCTGCGGTATTCGACGTTCGGCAATATTGATCTCAGCCATGATCTTCAGCCGGCTGATTACCCCAGACTGAATCGCCTTTGGTGATCTCATGACTTCGTGGAGCACACCATCAATCCGGAAACGAACCCTCAGGTCGAATTCGGTTGGCTCCAGATGGATATCCGATGCCCGGTCGGCGATTGCCTGACTAATGAGCAAATTGACAAACTTCACGATCGGGGCGTCTTCGATGATCTCCTTTACCTGCGAGAGATCGTCTTCTTCTTCAGTCTCCAGGGCCAAGCTCAGGTCATCGAGGGCGTCATCTGCCCGATAACAACGCTCAATGGCGGCAAGCACGTCAGATCGGGTCGCCACGACTGGACGCACATCCATCCCCGAGACCGACCTGATGTCGTCGATGGCGAACACATTCGCCGGATCGGCCATCGCCAGGACCAGCCGCCCATCTTCGACTCCGATAGGTACGGCAGTGTGTCGGCGGCAAACTGGTCCAGGCACGCGGCCGATTGCAGATCCATCGATGGGCGTGTCAGACAGATCAACGAATCGCAAGCCGATCTGAGCCGCCAGAGCTGCAACCAGTTGAGGTTCGGACAAGACGCCGGAGTCGACTAAGACCCGGCCGAGACTGCGACCAACCTGCGCCTGCTCCGAAAGGGCCACGGACAGTTGGTCCTCGGAGATCATCCGACTCTCCAGCAGGATGTCGCCTAGTTGCTTCACTTCGCCTCCTGCCCGTTGCTAGGACCGCCTTCGCAAGCCCTCACTCCTGAGCGCATCGGCACAAAGGGCTTTGGGCTGTAGGCCATCCGGGTGAACGGTCCTTAGAGTCCCTGGACTCCAACTATCAGTCGCATAACCGCCTCGCGATCAACGGGCAGGGCCAGATCGGCCAGCGCATCCGATGGCTGCCACCCGGCGGCGAAGTCCGATTCTGGGGCCAATGAGAGTGCCGCGGGGGTCGGGCCAGCGATCTGTTCGACGTCGGCCCGATCCAGAACATTGTTGCGTTGTTCGAATTCGGCAACCCGTCGAAGTCGGGCCAGTAAACGCTTTGTTGGTCCATCTGCCGCTGGGTATTCGCGCACCAGACCAGCTCCCACTAGCGAAGCGAACCGGTCAAGCACAGACGCTGTTTCCCTTCCGCAGAGTTCAGCTACCTCCCCGGCCGTCCGGATGCCATCGAGTAGGGCCAACAGCGGCCAGTCATCGCGTTCGATCTGTGCGGCGGCGACAATCGTTAGTGGCAGAGCCAGCACCGAATCAGCCCTAGGCCGAAGTGAATCCGTTCCGGCGCGAGTGGTATCCCTACGGTGGCCTTCATTCAGAACCTCTGAGACCCCAAGATCGGTGATGAAGTCTGTAATCGCCGGTTCGCATACCTCGAACTCAAAACGTCCTTTCGGCCAGGCGAGCAATTCGATAAGCGCATCGGTCGTGACTCGCACCCCGATGTGAGCCAGTTCCTGTTCGGTAACCCAACCGGCTCCAACTAGCGCCGCAACAAGCCCCTGCTCATCGGGCCACTCATGCGCATCCGCCCAGAAGGAATCATCGCCGTGTCCGATGAGTCGGCGTAGCCGGGCGGACCGGCGAATATCCCCGCTGGCAGCCACGAGGCGACCGCCGGCCAACACTACGAAGCCGGAACACTTCTCGCCTTCGGCCAATCGAGTTAACGACAACCGACCAGATTTACCGGTCGATGCAAGCAACGTCAGCACATCGGATAGCGCAAACGCCTCGAGCGACCCGGCTAGATTCACGACACTCCCCAACGGACCGCACACGACGAAGCGGGCCCGCTTGGGGCATCGACCGGAAGAACCACAATCTTGAGGCGCTCAGCCTCGCCGCGCTAACTCTGCGCGCCCTGCAATGTCCATGGCGCCTCTAGGGGCCGTCATACCCGTGAACAACTCGACTTGCATTGCGGCTTGTGCAAGCAAGAGGTCGTACCCGGTGGCAACTGGCCTACCTGCAATTTGGAAGCGGGCGGTGAGCCAAGTTGGCCAAGGGTCGTAGGCAACATCAAGTAGTGCGCCGCGCGCCACGATGTCAGCGCCTAGCTCACTAGCAATCCGGGCCGGAACCGTTGATATCAACAGTTCAGCTTGGGCGGTAGCCGAAGCGGCACTAGCCCACGAGGTCTCGATGATCTCAACGTCTAGTTCGCGGCCGCACGCCAACAACGCCGGATCCACCTTACGCGTAACGACCCGCACGACCCTGGCACCGAGGTCAGCGATAGCGGCCACGGCTGACCGGGCAGTTGCTCCCCCACCCAGAATCACGACCGACTCCGAAAACCCGCCTAGGCCCACCACGAGTTCGACGATTGCGGGGACGTCAGTGTTGTCCCCGAGCAAACCTTCGGGAGTTAATCGCACGGTGTTAGCAGCTCCAGTAATGCGCACCAATTCGCTTGCACTGGCCAACCTGTGCACGACCGCCTGCTTAAGCGGCATTGTCAGCGACAAGCCCACCCATTCACTACCTAACTCCGCCAAGAAGGGGCCCAGATCGCCCGCAACCAACTCGATGGCCTCATAGGTCCAGTCCAAGCCCAAGGCCGCGTACGCCGCCCGGTGCAGGCAAGGAGACAGGCTGTGCCCTATCGGCGACCCGAGTACGGCAGCGCGCCGAACTGGCATCACTTCTTCTTGTACTTGGATTGCAGGGACTGGAATTCAGCCAACGAACTCGCGAACTTGGTAACGTGATTCACCGGATCGACGGTCAGGAAATACAGCCAAGGTCCGGCCGTCGGGGAAAGCGCAGCGTCCAAGGCTGCTTGTCCTGGCGAATCGATTGGCGTCGGTGGTAGGCCGCGGTGTTTGTAAGTGTTGTAAGGCGAATCAGTACCTACTTGGGCGGGAGTCAACTGCAGTAGCGAAGTCCCGAGTGCGTAGTTAACCGTCGAATCCAGCTGCAGTCTCATACCGCGGCTGAGCCGGTTGTAGATGACCTGAGCGACCTTCGCGTAGTCGGTGGGGTAAGCCTCGGCCTCGAGGATGCTCGCCACGATGATCGCCTCGTAGGGACTTATCCCGAGCTTGGCGGCTCGCGACTGCAGATTCACGTCAGTCGCTGCCCGCGTGAATCGGCTGACCATGTCGCGCAGCAGCAGCCGAGCTGAGGTGCCGGGCGGAACGCTGTAGGTGGCCGGGAACAGGAAACCCTCGGCGCTACCGCCAGCGTAGGTTGGCAGTCCTATTGGCGTATTCAGGGCACTCTGTAAGTCCGTAAGAGATAGGCCCGTCGCCTTGGCAGCCAGCCGAAGCGTTTCATCCAACCGTCGGCCTTCCGGGATCACCAGCCGGGAAACTTGGCGCGCCGTTGGGTCAAAGAGCCTGCCAATTGCTGCCACAGAACTCATGTGGTGTGCCATGACATAAGTGCCCGGTGCAATTGACGCGGCTCGCGGGTCCCCCAACGCCGAGTCGGTGAACAGCGTCGAACTCTTCACGACATCGGCCTTCTTCAACGCTCGACCGATCGCGCCTAGCGACTCACCTTCCTGAATGGTGACCGAAACCTTGCCGTACCCGCTGCCCTTGTAGTCATTGGTTTGGGTGGCCCAGAAAATGAAGTACCCGACAACCGCCGCGATCACGCCGGCGAGGAAAAGGAACGATGCCATGACAGCCCACTTGGCGGCCGGCCGATCCCGGACCTGCAGGGAACGCATATCCAGTCCAAGTTGACTCACGGGACCTCCACCACAAGTGTGCCCGGCGCGACCCCTTGCGCACGCTCAAGCGCTAGGGCGTGTTCAAGAATTACGACGGCTGCTGCTTGATCCACAACAGGACGACTAGTGCGTCCACTGCGCCCAGCTGCCTTGAGCCCACGCTCTGCAGTTACGGTCGACAACCGCTCGTCAACAAGTCGAATCGGGGTCGCTCGTAGCGATACCGCCAACTCGCGTGCGAAATCCTGTGCCAATTCAGCGGCACTTCCTAAGTTTCCGCGCATCCCCAGCGGCAGCCCCACATAAATCTCAAGTACGTCTAACTCCGCCGCAACCTGAATCACCTGCGCAACCGCGGTCGCCCGCTCCAAGGTGGCGATCGGCGTGGCCAGAATTGCGTCTCGATCGCATCGCGCGAGACCTACCCGCACTGAGCCGACATCCACCGCAATGCGTACGCCGGGGCGCAAGATCAAACCCCGACCACGGCGCTGACAGCATCAGCCACGGCCGCAAGTGCCGCAGGTACGCCGGAAATGTCGCCTCCGCCACCCTGCGCGACATCTTCCTTACCGCCGCCGCGGCCACCCACATGGGGCATGGCGACTTGTAGAACACTTTGAGCTGAAACGCCAAGAGCCCGAGCGGCACTATCGGTCGCGACAACAAACGAAACCTTGTCACCGTCGATACTTGCTGCTGCGAAAACTCGTCCGCTTGCGGCCGGTGCGGTCAAACCAGAGATTCGATCGGCCAATGCCCGCAACTCGGGAGCAGTCATGGCGGGTGGAGCTTGGATAGCCCACACTCGGATTGGTCCGATGTCACGGCCTTCGCCAATTACCGACTCAGCGTCGGCAAGGAGAGCGCCGGTGCGGATCTTCGCAATCTCGCGCTCAGCTTCGCGAAGTCGGGCCAACGTTGCTTCAATCCGTTCAGGTAACTCCTCCGGACGCACCTTGACCAATTCGGCAAGCTGGGAAACCAATAGGTGTTCTCGAGCCAAGAACCGGTAGGCATCGGTACCGACCAAGGCCTCGATCCTGCGCACGCCAGCACCGATGGATCCCTCCGATAAGAAGGTGACTACGCCAAGTTGGCCAGACCTACCGGCGTGGGTGCCGCCACATAGTTCGCTGGTCCAATCGCCGACCGATACAACTCGCACACGATCGCCGTACTTTTCGCCGAAAAGCGCCATTGCGCCCATATCTCGGGCTTGCGCCTGGGTCATAACCTCGGCACGTACTACTAGGTCATCTAGCAGGACTGCATTCACCCGCGCCTCTACGTCAGCCAATACACCAGCAGGAACTGCTGAGGGATTCGGGAAATCGAATCGCAGCCGTCCGGGGGCATTCTCCGATCCCATCTGGGTGGCGGTCTCCCCCAACGCTTCGCGAAACGCTTTGTGAATCAGGTGAGTTGCCGTGTGGGCGCGCGAAATCGCTAGTCGCCGTTCGGTGTCGACTGCTCCAACCGCCGAACTGCCTACTACAACTTCACCAGATATGACACTCCCGCGATGCACGAAGAGTCCTGGCACCGGAGTTTGCACGTCGTAGATCTCGATGACAGCGCCATCGAGACGGATCTGACCGTGGTCTCCGAGTTGTCCTCCGGATTCGGCGTAGAACGGAGTTCGATCCAGAACCACTTCGACGTCGTCCCCGACCACAGCGCTGGTGTGGACGGCGCCGTCGCGCAGGAGTCCACGCAGCGTTGCCTCGCCGGTCACTTCGTCATAACCGAAGAACTCCGTCGCGCCGCCGGCTGCCAGTTCGCGGTAGGCGCTGAGGTCTGCAAGCCCGGACTTGCGCGAGCGAGCATCGGCCTTAGCTCGATCCCGCTGTTCGGCCATTAACCGCCGGAAGCCAGGTTCGTCGACTGCAAGGCCTTGCTCAGCAGCCATCTCGAGGGTCAAGTCAATCGGGAAGCCGTACGTGTCGTGCAAAGCGAAAGCTTGCTCGCCGGACAGCAAAGCCCCCCCGTCGCGCCGAACGTCAGCGGCGGCAACATCAAAGATGGTCGTACCCGTACGTAGGGTTTGCAGGAACAATTCTTCTTCTGTTCCGGTGACCGAGAGAATTCGCACACGTTCGGATTCCAACTCCGGGTACTGCGGAACCATCGCGTCAATTGCGGTCGCGACCAATTCGGCGATACTCGGATCGTGGGCGCCAAGCAGGCGCATGTTGCGCACGGTCCGACGCAACATGCGGCGAAGTACATAGCCGCGGCCTTCGTTTCCGGGAAGCACCCCATCGGCAACCAGGAACGCTGCCGTGCGGGCGTGATCGGCAACTACCCGGAGTGCGACGTCATCACGATGCTCGGCCCCATAGCGCCGACCTGAAATCTCGGCCGCACGTTGAAGTACAAGCATTGTGGTGTCGATCTCGTAGATGTTTTCCACGCCTTGCAAAATGGCAGCCATGCGCTCTAGACCCATGCCGGTATCAATGTTCTTAGCTGGCAACTCCCCGATGATCGGGTAATCCTCTTTGCCAGATCCGGCTCCCCGTTCGAACTGCATGAACACGAGATTCCAGATTTCTAGGTACCGGTCTTCGTCCGCTACCGGACCACCTTCGGCTCCGTATTGTGGGCCACGGTCGTAATAGATCTCCGAGCACGGACCACAGGGGCCAGGAACACCCATCGACCAGAAGTTGTCGACCATCCCGCGCCGCTGAATCCGGCCCTCGGGCACTCCAACCTCATCACGCCAGAGGGCCACTGACTCGTCGTCGTCGTGGTAAACCGTCACCCAAAGCCGATCCTCCGGGAATCCAAACCCGCCATCAGATACGGATTTGGTTAACAACTCCCAAGCAAACGGGATGGCATCAGCCTTGAAGTAGTCGCCAAACGAGAAATTTCCGCACATTTGAAAGAACGAAGCGTGCCGGGTTGTTTTGCCAACCTCGTCGATATCTAGCGTCCGCACGCATTTCTGGACGCTGGTCGCCCGCTGGTAGGGAGGCGCGGCCTCTCCTAGGAAATACGGTTTGAATGGAACCATCCCAGCATTGACCAATAGCAAAGTCGGGTCATCAGCAAGTAGCGACGCGGAAGGGACAATCGTGTGCCCCTTGCCTTCGAAATACCGCAAGAATCGGCTGCGGATCTCGGCTGACTCCATCATGGTTCCTTCTTTAGTTCGGTCACAGCGTTCCCAATTCTCAACGAGCAAGGCCGGATTCGACCCTAGCGCAGCCGGCCCGCGACCCGGCTAGGCAGAGGGTGAGGCGGCGCCAGGGAACTCTGGGCGGGGACCGAGGTCCTGCCTGAGTCGATCCAATATGACGGCCCAACGAGCCTCGGCCCCGTGGTCACTTGGTTCGTAGTAGACCCGCCCTGCCACTTCGGCCGGGGCATAAACCTGCGCTGCTACCCCGCCGGCAACATCGTGCGGGTAGACGTACCCGACGCCGTGCCCGTAACCCGCCGCTCCGCGATACGACCCGTCTCGAAGGGGCGCAGGAACCGCCCCTATCAACCCCCGTCCGACATCTTCAAGTGCCGCGTTGATCGCTCGATATACAGCATTGCTCTTAGGCGCCAACGAAAGGTGCACGACAGCATGCGCCAACGTGATGCGAGCTTCGGGCAGGCCGATGAACGAGACCGCTTGCAAGGCCGCAACGGCGGTTGCAAGCGCCGACGGATCGGCCATCCCTATGTCTTCGCTGGCAAGAATCACCAGCCGCCTGGCGACGAACCGCGGATCTTCCCCTGCCTCAACCATCCTCGCCAGGTAATGCAGCGCTGCATCAACGTCGCTCCCCCGTACCGACTTGATGAAGGCACTGATCACGTCGTAGTGCTGGTCCCCGTCTCGGTCGTATCGCACGGCCGCACGTTGGACTGCCTGCTCAACTGCCGAGAGATCAACCACGAATTTTCCAACGACATTAACTTGAGCGGCCGCCGCAGCGGCTTCCAGAGCAGTCAATGCTCGCCGAGCATCGCCACCGGCGATTCGCACCAAATGCTCAAGGGCAGCCGGTTCCAAATCAACCTGGCCCGCCAGTCCGTGTTCATCGTCCAGCGCCCGACAAATCACCGCTGCCACATCTGCGTCCGAAAGTGAAGAAAGTGAGAGCACAAGCGAGCGTGAGAGCAACGGGCTGATCACGGCGAACGATGGGTTCTCTGTCGTTGCCGCGATGAGCGTCACCCAACCGTTCTCGACAGCGGGCAGAAGCGCATCTTGTTGCGTTTTGCTAAAACGATGTACTTCGTCGACAAAGAGCACCGTGCCAGTGCCATGAACGCCAAGTTCATCCCGGGCTCGATCAATTACTTCCCGAACATCCTTTACGCCGGCAGTTACGGCCGACAACTCCACAAACCGACGACCTGTGGCGTGGGAGACCAACATCGCCAACGTAGTTTTGCCCGTTCCTGGTGGCCCCCAGAGAATCAACGACACAGGTCTAGCCAACCCCGAACCGCCCTCAATCAAACGACGTAGCGGCGACCCGTCAGCAAGTAACTGCCCTTGTCCAACCATCTCGGCAAGCGACCGTGGCCGCATCCGAACCGCCAACGGCGCGTCCGACCGACGCGGGTCGATCCCGTCATCGAAAAGGGATGCCG
>Ga0194061_1001432_pt1 | contig 13848 bp, 9 predicted proteins | sample SepL2221m_MetaG_FD_163423 | JGI IMG/M metagenome (GOLD analysis project Ga0194061, IMG submission 163423) | Anoxic zone freshwater microbial communities from boreal shield lake in IISD Experimental Lakes Area, Ontario, Canada - Sep2016-L224-21m | ecosystem: Environmental > Aquatic > Freshwater >...
CCACCCGGCGCAGCGCAGGCATCGAGAATGCGGAGGTCTGCAGACTGCAGCGACCCGCCCAACAGAAGCGGTGCCGCTATTTGGGCGGCAGCATCCTGCACTGAGACCCATCCATCGAGAAAACGCGGCAACTCTTGCACGGCAACAGGGTGTTCCAACACAAGGGCGCCGTCGTCGGTTGCCCGAGCAAGGATTCCCGATTTTGTCAATAACGATTGGTAGTCCGTCAGAGTGGTTTTCCGCACGTTGATGCGCAACGTCATGGGCGCATGGCTATTGGCGGCAAGCAGGATGGACTGCCATTCCTGCGGATGATCTCTTTGCAGTCGCCTGATCCACCAGAGGGGATGGTTCCACAGAGCTGCTAAATCCGTGTCGGTACTAGCTACCAGTGCGTCGCGTTCCCGCAAAAAACGCCTCAAACACGCATTCAAAAAATTGGCTTGTGCCTTGGTTGAAACACCACGTTTGGCCGCCTCCACCGCCTGATTTACAAGCGTAAACATGTCATAGGGCGCATCACCACGCTGCCATGCAAGTGCCAACGCCACGCACAATAGAGCGTCGGCGGGCGGCGGTGGTAACTTGTTTGCCAACTTGGAACGCAGTGCCTGCGCTCGCCCAAGATTGCGCCAAACGTGAAAGGCAAGCGCCTGCACGCCCGCGCGCAAGTCAGGCGGGATTTTGTCGATGGCCGCAGTCCCGGAGACTCCGTCACGCACCGCCATAATCACAGCAGCGGTCGCGTTCAATTGACGCCACAAGGGAATGGTTTCAACGCCTGATTTCATATCGTCCTTACAGCGTTCCACCGCGTTTAAAGCCCATCAGGCCAACAACCAAACGAGCCGGCACTTGGGTCAACGCCTCGTTGTACTTCAGCAGTATCTGGTTGTAACCGCTGCGCGATGTCTCTACCCGATGCGTAACAACATCCCATTGCATTCGCATTTCGTTGGGCATGGGTGGTCCTGCGAGGTCCTCTGGCACATCGCGCAGTCGATCCCAAATTTGCTGCAGTGTGGCCATGGCTAGTGCCAATTCGCCCAACGGCTCAATGACCAGCGGTGCAGCCCGCGCATTCTTCAACGCCAGTTCGACTGATTGGAGTGCCCCGTTTAGTAGACCCCAACCATACGCTGAATCACCAGCATGTACTGCCGCCATATTCTCCAGTTCGTTTTGAAACCTTTGCGTCTGCTCCCGAGTTAACTCTGCGTATTCACGCAAGTGTTTTTCAACGGATCCAAATGCACTCAGTCCTCTTGCACGCATGCGCATTAGCCGGTTGTACAAGCCAACCCCCCAAAATAGAAGTAGAGCCAGCATCGTCCACAGCAACAGCGTACCGCTCATGTAATCCCCGAACACTTCATCGAACAGTCACGAAGAATGCATATATAAAAAAAAGCCTCAAGCCCCCGTGAAATGGGCTTGAGGCGCTATGCCAAATATAGCAATTTGCCGCTATTCGGCGAGTCCACTTTCTCCAGGCTGCTCTGTCGCGAGTTCGGCGTCGCCCGCGAGTTCAGCCGCCTCAGCATCGGCAATCGCGCGACGCTCGGCATCGTCCATGCTTTCGCGGACTTTGCGCGCTTCGTGATAAGCCAAGCCGGTACCGGCGGGAATCAAGCGACCCACAATGACGTTTTCTTTCAAGCCACGCAGTTCGTCGCGCTTACCCATAATGGCCGCTTCGGTCAATACGCGAGTGGTTTCCTGGAAGGAAGCCGCGCTGATAAAGCTGTCAGTGGACAAGGAAGCCTTGGTAATACCCAGCAACAAGTTGGTGAAGGTGACAGGAATCTTGCCCGCACCCCGCAACGCATCGTTGGTGTTGAGCATTTCAGAACGTTCGACCTGTTCACCATTAATATAGCTGGAGTCCCCGGCGTTCTCAACCACCACACGGCGCAACATCTGACGAACAATCACTTCGATGTGCTTGTCGTTGATCTTCACACCTTGCAAGCGATAAACGTCTTGGACCTCATCCACAATGTAGCGAGCCAATTCTTCGGAACCCAGCAAACGCAAGATGTCCTGCGGGTCGGCTGGGCCGTCCACAACGCTTTCGCCCTTGTTTACTACTTGGCCTTCGTGGACCAGCATATTCTTTTCCTTGGGGACCAAGTCTTCCCAGACCTTGCCATCAGGATCGGTAATCTGGAGACGAATCTTGCCCTTGGTTTCCTTACCGAAGGAGACGGTTCCGGTGATCTCAGCCAACGTACCCTTGTCCTTAGGTGTGCGCGCTTCGAACAACTCAGCGACCCGTGGCAGACCACCGGTAATGTCGCGCGTCTTTTGACCTTCGATTGGAATACGGGCCAGCACCTCGCCAGGACCCACGTCCTGGCCGTCACGCACCTGCACCAGCGAACCAACGGGAAACCCGATGGTTACCGAGTGATCAGTGCCAGGAATCTTGACCTCGTTGCCGGATGCATCGATCAGTTTGACCTGGGGACGCACGACCTTGGCTGCACCTCGGCGCTTGGGATCGATAACCACCATGGTGGACAATCCGGTCACTTCGTCGACCTGTTTGGCAACCGTCAGGCCTTCTTCCACATTCTCGAAATGCGCCTTGCCGGCAAACTCGGTAATGATGGGTCGGGTCAAGGGATCCCAGTTGGCCAATATGGCACCGGCCTTGATAGTTTGATCCGCCTTCACGGTCAATATAGCACCGTATGGCACTTTATGACGCTCGCGCTCACGGCCATGCTCATCATGAATGACGATCTCGCCTGAACGGGCAATGACAACCAACTCGCTCTTGCTGTTGGTCACGTAACGCATCGTGGCGTTGAAGCCGATGTTACCGTTGGACTTGGCTTCCACGCTGGACGCAATCGCAGCACGCGATGCCGCACCACCGATGTGGAAAGTCCGCATGGTTAGCTGGGTGCCCGGCTCACCGATCGACTGGGCTGCAATCACACCAACGGCTTCGCCGCCATTGATCAGGCCACCGCGACCCAGGTCACGACCGTAGCACTTGGCACAGATGCCGAAGCGAGTTTCGCAGGTCAGTGCGGTGCGTACTTTGACTTCGTCCACACCGGCAACTTCCAGCTCATCAATCAAATCCTCGTCCAGCATTGCGCCAGCTGGCGCCAAAACGGAACGATTTTCTGGGTGCAGCACATCCTCAGCCGCAGTACGACCCAGCACGCGGTCACGCAGAGACTCGATCACCTCACCACCCTCGACAATGGCGCGCATCAGATAGCCACCGTGCGTTCCACAGTCTTGCTCGGTAACGACCAAGTCCTGCGTTACATCGACCAAACGACGAGTTAAATAGCCGGAGTTTGCAGTCTTCAAGGCCGTGTCAGCCAGTCCCTTACGGGCACCGTGTGTGGAGATGAAGTACTCCAACACGTTCAGACCTTCACGGAAATTCGCAGTAATTGGTGTCTCGATGATGGAGCCATCAGGCTTAGCCATCAGACCCCGCATACCGGCTACCTGGCGAATCTGGGCTGCAGAACCGCGAGCGCCGGAGTCTGCCATCATGTAGATAGAGTTAAAGGACTCTTGCTGCACCTGGTTGCCGTGGCGGTCTGTGACCATTTCCTTGGACAACTTAGCCATCATGACCTTGGACACTTCGTCGCCCGACTTGCCCCAGATATCGACCACCTTGTTGTACCGCTCACCAGAGGTCACCAGGCCGGAGACATACTGCTGCTCGATCTCTTTAACCTCTTTCTGTGCACGGGCAATGATGGCGTGCTTTTCCTGGGGAACCAACATGTCGTCGATACAGATGGAAATGCCAGCCCTGGTTGCCAGACGGAAGCCGGCCTGAAGCAATTTGTCAGCGAAAACCACGGTCTCCTTCAAGCCGCACTTGCGGAAGGACACATTGATCAGCTTCGAAATTTCCTTCTTCTTCAACGCCTTGTTGATATTGGAGAAAGGCAAGCCTTTTGGCAAGATTTCGGACAACAAAGCACGCCCCGCCGTAGTTTCCCAGAGCTTGGTCGACGCAACGAACTCGCCAGAGTCTTTGTCCTTGGTGTACTCGGTTAAACGAACATTGATTCTGGAGTTGAGTTCAACTTCGCCCGCATCAAAAGCACGCTGCACCTCACCGGTATCGGCAAAAATCAGGCCCTCGCCCTTGCCGTTGATACGGTCACGAGTCGTGTAATAAAGGCCCAGCACCACGTCCTGCGAGGGAACAATGGATGGCTCGCCATTGGCAGGGAACAAAACGTTGTTGGAGGCGAGCATCAATGTGCGAGCTTCCATTTGCGCTTCCACCGACAGGGGCACGTGAACGGCCATCTGGTCACCATCGAAGTCGGCGTTGAAGGCCGCGCAAACGAGGGGATGCAACTGGATGGCTTTGCCTTCAATCAGGATGGGCTCAAAGGCTTGGATACCCAAACGGTGCAGCGTAGGCGCACGGTTCAGCATCACGGGGTGCTCTTTGATGACCTCTTCCAGTATGTCCCACACCACTGGCGTGCCGGATTCGACTTCCTTCTTGGCCGCCTTGATAGTGGTGGCAATACCCATGGCTTCCAGGCGCGCGAAGATAAAGGGCTTGAATAGTTCCAAAGCCATCAGCTTGGGCAGACCGCACTGGTGCAGCTTGAGCGTTGGGCCCACGGTAATCACGGAACGACCGGAGTAGTCGACGCGCTTACCCAGCAAGTTCTGACGGAAACGGCCTGACTTGCCCTTGATCATGTCAGCCAGGGACTTGAGCGCACGTTTATTGGCGCCCGTCATGGCCTTGCCGCGACGACCGTTGTCCAGCAGGCTGTCGACAGCCTCTTGCAACATGCGCTTTTCATTGCGTGCAATGATTTCCGGCGCTTTGAGTTCCAGCAAGCGGCGCAGACGGCTGTTGCGGTTGATCACGCGGCGATAGAGGTCATTCAGGTCAGAGGTCGCAAAGCGGCCACCATCCAGAGGAACCAAAGGACGCAGGTCCGGTGGCAACACAGGCAGTACGTCCAACACCATCCACTCGGGCTTGATACCGGACTTTTTGAATGCTTCCAAAACCTTCAAACGCTTGGCGTTTTTCTTGATCTTCAGCTCGGAGCCTGTCAGATCGTTGCGCAATTTCTCGATCGAGCCTTCGATATCGATGCTTTGCAACAGGTCTTTGATGCCTTCCGCACCCATCTTGGCCTGGAACTCGTCACCGTATTCCTTGAACTTGGCGTCGAAATCATCTTCCGACATGATGCTGAACTTCTTCAACGGGGTCATGCCGGGGTCTGTCACCACATATGCTTCAAAGTACAGCACGCGTTCAATATCACGCAGCGTCATGTCCAGCACCAGGCCCAAACGGCTTGGCAGAGATTTCAGGAACCAGATGTGGGCGCAAGGTGCGGCCAGATCAATGTGACCCATCCGCTCGCGACGCACTTTGGTCTGTGTGACTTCAACGCCGCACTTCTCGCAGATCACGCCACGGTGTTTGAGACGCTTGTATTTGCCGCACAGGCATTCGTAGTCCTTGATGGGCCCAAAAATTTTGGCGCAAAAAAGACCGTCACGCTCAGGCTTGAAGGTGCGGTAGTTGATGGTTTCGGGCTTGCGCACTTCACCAAAAGACCACGAACGGATCTTTTCGGGCGAAGCCATGCCAATTTTGATGGCACCGAAGTGCTCATCGGGCGTGAACTGCTTGAACAGGTCGAGTAATGATTTCATGGGTTAAATCCTTTTCTTGTCCGCGATCAGCTACGCTCAAGTTCAATGTCGATACCCAAGGAACGAATTTCCTTGACCAACACATTGAACGACTCCGGCATGCCGGCTTCGATGGAATGCTCGCCCTTGACGATGCTCTCATATACCTTGGTACGGCCCTGCACGTCATCGGACTTGACGGTGAGCATCTCCTGCAAGGTGTAGGAAGCACCATAGGCTTCCAGTGCCCACACTTCCATCTCACCAAAACGCTGTCCACCAAACTGTGCCTTACCGCCCAATGGCTGCTGGGTAACCAAGCTGTAAGGACCAGTTGAGCGGGCGTGCATCTTGTCATCCACCAAGTGGTGCAACTTCAGGTAGTGCATGTAGCCGACCGTGGTGGTCCGCTCGAACGCATCACCGCTACGGCCGTCATACAACTGGGCCTGCGTCCGCGCGGCAGTCAGACCCTTGGCCTTGGCCACATCTTCAGGGAAGGCCAACTGGAGCATGTCGCCAATCTCCTGCTCGGTCGCACCATCAAACACAGGCGAAGCAAACGGCACGCCGTTGGTCAACTCCTGCGCCATGTTGCGAATTTCATCGTCGGACAACTGATTCAGGTCTTCCTTGCGACCGGTACCGTTGTAGATGCGATCCAGGAAGGCGCGGATCTCTGCAGCTGCGGCTTCGCGTTGCAGCATGTCACCGATCCGCTGGCCCAATCCCTTGCCAGCCCAGCCCAGATGCACTTCCAAAACCTGTCCAATGTTCATCCGTGACGGAACGCCCAATGGGTTCAACACGATGTCCACTGGCGTACCGTCAGCCATGTATGGCATATCTTCCACGGGAGTGATCTTGGAGACCACACCCTTGTTACCGTGTCGGCCGGCCATCTTGTCACCCGGCTGCAGGCGGCGCTTGACAGCAATGTAGACCTTGACCATCTTCAGCACGCCGGCGGGCAATTCATCACCCTGTGTCAGCTTCTTGCGCTTTTCTTCAAAAGCCAGATCGAAGCTGTGGCGAGTCTGCTCCAGTGAGTTCTTGATGCTCTCCAGTTGCGAAGCGACTTCATCGTCAGCCGGGCGAATGTCAAACCAATGGAACTTCTCGACGGAAACCAGATAGGCTTTGTCGATCTTGGTACCCTTGGCCAATTTTTGAGGTCCGCCGTTGGCAGCTTTGCCAGTCAACAGTTTCTCGATACGGTCAAATGCGTCGGCTTCCACGATACGCAATTGATCGTTCAAATCCAGCCGGAAGCGCTTCAGTTCATCATCAATGATTTGCTGAGCGCGGCGGTCACGGGTAATGCCTTCACGCGTAAACACCTGCACGTCAATGACGGTGCCTTGTGAACCCTGGTCCACACGCAGCGATGTGTCTTTGACGTCACTGGCCTTCTCACCAAAGATGGCTCGCAGCAGTTTCTCTTCTGGCGTCAGAGTGGTTTCACCCTTGGGTGTGACCTTGCCAACCAAGGTGTCGCCGGGCAGAACCTCGGCACCCACATAGATAATTCCGGACTCGTCGAGGCGGTTGAGTTGCTGTTCGCTCAGATTCGGAATGTCGCGGGTAATTTCTTCCGCGCCCAACTTGGTGTCACGCGCCATAACCACCAATTCTTCGATATGGATCGAGGTGTAGCGGTCTTCGGCGACCACGCGCTCACTGATCAGGATCGAATCTTCGAAGTTATAGCCGTTCCACGGCATGAAGGCCACCAGCATGTTCTGACCGATGGCGATTTCGCCCAGGTCGGTGGACGCACCATCGGCAATCACATCACCCTTGGACAGTCTGTCGCCCTTCTTGACGATGGGACGCTGGTGGATGTTGGTGTTCTGGTTGGAGCGCTGGTACTTGATCAGGTTGTAGATATCTACACCCACTTCGCCGGCTTGCGCTTCCGCATCATTCACACGAATCACCACGCGGGTGGCATCGACGTAATCGACCAAACCACCACGTGTTGCCACGACCACGGTGCCTGAGTCAACAGCGGCAACGCGCTCGATGCCGGTGCCCACCATGGGCTTTTCCGGACGCAGCACAGGCACCGCCTGACGCGACATGTTGGCGCCCATCAACGCGCGGTTGGCATCGTCGTGCTCCAGAAATGGAACCAATGAAGCCGCAACCGAAACAATCTGAGCGGGCGACACGTCCATGTATTGAACACGCTCAGCACCCACCAAGATCGATTCACCTTTTTCGCGTGCCGAAACCAAGTCACCAGTCAACACACCGTCTTTGTCCAATGTCGCATTGGCCTGGGCAATAACGTACTTGCCTTCTTCAATAGCGGACAGGTAGTCAATCTCATTGGTCACTTTGCTGTCGGCCACACGGCGGTACGGTGTTTCGATGAAACCGTACTCATTCAAACGGGCGTACAGTGCCAACGAATTGATCAGACCAATGTTTGGACCTTCGGGCGTTTCAATTGGGCACACGCGACCGTAGTGGGTCACGTGCACGTCGCGCACTTCGAAGCCTGCTCGCTCGCGGGTCAAACCACCTGGGCCAAGAGCCGATACACGGCGCTTGTGCGTGATCTCAGCCAACGGGTTGGTCTGGTCCATGAACTGGGACAACTGCGACGCACCAAAGAACTCTTTCAACGCAGCCGAAATGGGCTTGCTATTGATCAAGTCATGTGGCATCAATGGCTCTTGCTCGGCTTGACCCAGACGCTCCTTTACCGCCTTCTCAATACGGGCCAAACCAGTGCGGTACTGGTTTTCAGCCAACTCACCCACGCAACGAACGCGGCGATTGCCCAAGTGGTCGATGTCGTCGACTTCGCCACGGCCATTGCGCAGATCGACCAAAATCTTGACGACAGCCAAGATATCTTCATTGGTCAGCACCTTAGGACCCGTGGACTCCGAGCGACCCATCTTGGCGTTGAACTTCATGCGTCCAACGCGAGACAGATCGTATGTATCGGGGTTGTAGAACAAGCGCTGGAAGAGCGCCTGCACAGCGTCTTCCGTTGGCGGCTCGCCGGGGCGCATCATGCGGTAGATGGCAACGCGGGCCGCAAACTCATCGACCGTCTCATCGGTACGCAGGGTTTGCGAAATGTAGGCCCCTTGGTCCAACTCATTCGTGTAAATGCATGGCAGGTCTCGCACATCAGCGAGGCGCAGCTTCTTAAGCAACGCTTCGGTAAGCTCTTCGTTAGCCTTGGCCACGATTTCACCGGTGTCACCATCAATCACATTGCAGGCCACTACGCGGCCAACGAGGAAGTCTTCGGGAACGCTAATGTGCGTGGTACCTGACTGCTCCAATTCGCGGGTGTGGCGCACTGTCACGCGCTTGTCTTTGGCGACGACAACCTTACCGCTCTTGTCGGTGATATCGAACCGGGCGACCTCGCCGCGCAGGCGCTCCGCCACAAATTCCATCTGTGCACCACTGTCCATCAGACGGAAGTTGTCGTTGACGAAGAAGTTGGCCAAAATGGATTCATTGGTCAGGCCGATGGCCTTGAGCAGAATCGTGACCGGCATCTTGCGGCGACGGTCGACACGGAAGTACAGCAGATCTTTGGGATCGAACTCAAAATCGAGCCAAGAGCCGCGATAAGGAATGATCCGCGCGGAAAACAGCAACTTGCCAGAGCTGTGGGTCTTGCCCTTGTCGTGTTCGAAAAACACGCCAGGCGAACGGTGCAACTGCGACACAATGACGCGCTCAGTGCCGTTAATGATGAAGGAGCCTTTACCCGTCATGAGCGGAACTTCACCCATATAGACTTCTTGCTCTTTGACTTCCTTCACGACCTTGTTCTGCGATGTGGAAGACTCGCGGTCATAGATGATCAATTGCACTTTCGCACGAACAGCTGAGGCAAATGTCAAGCCACGGGTTTGGCATTCGCGCACGTCAAACGCCGGTTTGGCCAACCCGTACTCCAGGTATTTCATCTCGACAAAACCGTTGTGCGAGACAATGGGGAATGCCGCTTCGAACGCAGCCTGCAAACCTTCAACGGTCCGCTTTTTGGGTGCCACATCGGCTTGCAAAAAGGCTGTGTAAGCATCCTTCTGCATTTGCAACAGGTATGGAATTTCGAGCACGCTATCGCGGTTTCCGAAATTTTTGCGAATCCGCTTGCGTTCAGTGTATGTATAAGCCATTAGATCTCCGGGCAAAGACTGAGGAATCCTGGGGGTCCTAGGCGACTGTCGTTTCGAGCAAAAAGCTCGGCTATTCTTGGCGATTGGCCACTACCAATCATTGGCGGACGGTTGCGCATTGCACACAACCCGTTCCAAGGCGTCTTCTGCAGTCGGATCAGAAGACACTAAAAAAGGGTCAACAACCATTTTTTAGTGCGCTCTTATAAGCGGCAAAGGCTGGGAGCCCTTGATGGAGCTCCCAGCCTGAACGAACAAGTCGATTACTTCAATTCAGCCTTAGCACCGGCTTCAATCAGCTTCTTCAAGGCAGCCTCAGCGTCCGCTTTGGCAATGCCTTCTTTGACGTTCTTTGGAGCGCCGTCAACCAGGTCCTTGGCTTCTTTCAAGCCCAGGCCAGTGATTTCACGCACTGCCTTGATGACCGATACCTTTTGAGCACCAGCTTCGAGCAGAACGACGTTGAACTCGGTCTTCTCTTCAGCAGCAGCAGCAGGGCCAGCAGCAGCAGCAGGGCCAGCCATAGCTGCGGCGCTCACGCCAAATTTCTCTTCGATGGCTTTCACCAGGTCGTTGAGTTCCATGACCGTCATGCTATCCAGCGCGGTCAAAAATGCGTCTTTATCGAATGCCATATCTATTTCCTAACAAGTTTGGTTACTACAGACAGGGGCGCTTACGCCGCAACTGCCTCTGCGGGAGCAGCTTCTGCTGCGCCAGCGCCACGTTGCGTCGCCAATGCGGCCAGCACACGTGCTGTACGCGAAATGGGGGACTGCATCAAGCCCAACAACTGTGCCAGCAACACTTCCTTGGAAGGGATGCTTGCAAGCTGCTTAACGCCGTTCACGTCCAGAACTTTTCCGCCATATGCACCAGCACGGATCACCAACTTATCGTTGGTTTTCGCGAACTCGGCCACCACTTTCGCGGCAGCCACTGCATCAACGGAAAAGCTATAGATCAGAGGACCGGTCATCTGGTCGGACACAACTTCAAATGCGCTACCTGCTACAGCACGGCGAGCCAGGGTGTTTTTCAACACACTCAGGGTCACGCCGTTGCTGCGCGCGGTGCTGCGCAGTTTGGTCATGTCAGCGACCGTGATGCCGCGGTATTCCGCGATCACGAGCGTTTGAGCTTTAGCGGCGAGGCCGGTCACATCACTGATGACCGCTTCTTTCTCACTGCGATTCAGACTCAAGGTCTACTCCTTTAATTGCGCTTTGCGGCTCACGCCACACTACGCTCCACATTGCAGCGACCAACTGTTAACAGAACTCACATTCCATTTGCAGCGGGATCGCCATCTGCGTTGGTCAGAGCCTTTGGGCGAACCCGCAAACCCACTAATTAAGCACAGTCAAACTGCACACCAACGGTCTAGGATGGCCTCCTGAAACCGTCAAGTTCCAGCAGCCCACCACATCAGGCACCCTTTCGAGGTACCCAAATTCTTGCAATTACGCCGCGATGGACTGGATGTCTACACGAACACCCACACCCATGGTCGACGAAACCGCAACCTTCTTCAAATACACGCCTTTGCTCGAAGCCGGCTTGGCCTTTTGCAACGCATCCACCAGCGCAGCCAAGTTGCCTTGCAACTTGTCAGACTCAAACGAACGACGACCGATGGTCGAATGCACAATTCCAGCCTTGTCGACACGGAACTGAACCTGACCGGCCTTGGCATTGCGCACTGCTGTTGCAACGTCTGGCGTGACGGTACCAACCTTCGGGTTAGGCATCAGGCCACGTGGTCCCAGGATTTGGCCCAAGGTACCCACAACGCGCATGGCATCGGGAGCAGCAATCACGATATCGAAAGGCATGTCGCCAGCCTTGACCATTGCAGCCAAATCGTCCATACCGACGATGTCAGCACCGGCTGCTTTGGCTTCTTCGGCTTTGGCGCCTTGGGCGAATACCGCGACACGCTTGGTCTTGCCGGTGCCATTAGGCAACACAACAGCACCTCGAACCACTTGGTCCGACTTCTTGGCATCGATACCGAGCTGTACCGCAACGTCGATCGACTCGTCAAACTTGGCTGTGGCGAATTCCTTCACCAAGCCCAGCGCGTCGGCCAGCGGATACAGCTTGTTGCTGTCAATCTTGCCGACTTGGGTCTTTTGTTTCTTGGTCAAATTGGACATTTATACGCCCTCCACATTCACGCCCATGGATCGGGCAGTACCAGCGATGGTGCGAACAGCGGCGTCCAGATCGGCGGCCGTCATGTCCTTCATCTTGGTCTTGGCGATCTCTTCGAGCTGGGCACGGGTGATCTTTCCGACCTTGTCCTTCAGCGGATTGGCCGAGCCTTTGTCGAGCTTGATGGCCTTCTTGATCAACACAGTCGCTGGCGGCGTCTTGATGATGAAGGTGAAGCTCTTGTCTGCATAAGCCGTAATCACCACAGGCAAAGGCAGTCCTGGCTCAACACCTTGGGTCTGCGCATTGAAAGCTTTGCAGAACTCCATGATGTTCAGGCCACGTTGACCCAGAGCTGGGCCGATGGGTGGGGATGGGTTGGCCTTACCAGCTGGCACTTGCAGCTTGACAAAACCGACGATTTTTTTCGCCATGATTTCTCCTAACGGGTAATAACGCCTAGCGACTGAACAATTCAGGCCAAGCTTCCCGGGGTTAAAGACTCTCTTTTACTGTTCACATCGAGTCGAAAAATGTGAACTTCCTCTAATCAGTTCCGCAATATTTCAGGTTTTCTCGATCTGAGAAAACTCCAACTCAACCGGTGTAGAGCGTCCAAAAATAGTGACCGATACGCGCACCTTGCTCTTCTCGTAATTCACGTCTTCGACCGAACCATTGAAGTCGGTAAACGGACCTTCCTTGACCCGAACAAATTCACCCACCACAAACTCGACCTTGTGCCGGGGTTTGTCGGTACCCTCTTGCATTTGGCGAACGATTTTCTGCACTTCGGCTTCTGAAATTGGAGCGGGGCGATTCTTCGCGCCACCAACAAATCCGGTTACTTTGTTGGTGTGCTTGATCAAGTGCCAAGTGTCGTCATCCATCACCATTTCGACCAGCACATAGCCTGGAAAAAATTTCCGTTCGGTCGTCTTCTTCTGGCCATTCTTGACCTCAACGACTTCTTCCATCGGAACCAGGATACGGCCAAACTTATTCTGCATTCCGGTGCGTGTGATACGCTCTTGAATGTTCCGCTCAACTGCTTTTTCCATACCTGAATAGGCATGCACAACATACCAACGCAGATCTGGATTGACCGCTGGCGCGGCCACAGATTCAACTATTGGGGTTTCTACGACATCAGTCATTATTTTTTCCACCCCAAAATTAAGTCATAAAGTAACCACTCGAGCGTCTTGTCCGTGAGCCACAAGAACATTGCCATGATCAGCACAAAACCAAATACATAAGCCGTGATCTGGATTGCCTCTTTACGGGCAGGCCATACGACCTTCTTGACCTCGCGCCATGCATCGCGACCGAAGGCGATCAACTCTTTACCCGTTTCGGATGTAAAGAACACAGCAACCGCAACACCCAACCCCACAAGCAATGCAGCCCACTGAACCAATGGGCCTTGCTTGTCCAGCAGATAAAAGCCAGCCAACGCAGCCACCACCAAAGCGGATGCGGCAGCCAACTTGGCTTTATCCGCCCCGGTGTTGACGGTTTCAATTTGTGTCGTGGCCATATTTTTTGTAATTCGCGTTTCTGATTCGATTCAAACTTACTCTACTCAAGACGCCAAAGCCCGCTACTGCGTAGCGGGCTTGGGTGCCACCGGATTCACTGAAACCGGGTGGCAGGGGCAGTAGGAATCGAACCTACAACCTTCGGTTTTGGAGACCGACGCTCTGCCAATTGAGCTATACCCCTTCGCGAATCCTCACGCAATGATCTTGGCAACCACACCCGCACCCACGGTACGACCACCTTCGCGAATCGCGAAGCGCAGGCCTTCTTCCATGGCAATCGGGTTGATCAGCTTGACCGTGATCGATACGTTGTCACC
>Ga0194061_1001433_pt1 | contig 13846 bp, 15 predicted proteins | sample SepL2221m_MetaG_FD_163423 | JGI IMG/M metagenome (GOLD analysis project Ga0194061, IMG submission 163423) | Anoxic zone freshwater microbial communities from boreal shield lake in IISD Experimental Lakes Area, Ontario, Canada - Sep2016-L224-21m | ecosystem: Environmental > Aquatic > Freshwater >...
CACCGGAGGGAAACTACACAAAAATGAGGATTCAAAGTTCAAATCGGCACCAAGCAAAATCGGCTGCAAAGCCGCGCCAGTATTGGCTTTCAAGCAAATTAACACCCATTTAACCGGACACTACTGACACCTTACCTAGACTTAAATCTTATCCTAGACTTAAATCTTATTTTTGTCCGGCTTAACAAAGGCAGCGCTTGCGCGGCGCGGCGCGGCGCGGCGCGGCAGCGCAAGGGGAAAGTGGCTGGAAACCCGCGCCGGTATTGGCTTTCCCGCCGATAGCCACGACCTGCTTGCGCCCGGGACACAAGCGTCCGGGTCAAGTCCAGGCGGCTGCGATGGCCCCAGCAACGCACTCTGAAACACTTCAGGGCGGGCAATCGCCCTCTGGCGCCGTGTAGGCGGCCCGGCTACTCGGGCTGGATGCCGGCGGCATCGACAACCCTCTTCCAGCGCGCCGCCTCCTCTCTTACGAAGGCGGTGAGTTGGCCGCGACTCATGTCACCGGGGATCGCGCCCATGTCGGCAAAGCGTTTGCGCACCGCCTGATCGGCGAGCGCGGCCCGCACCGCCGCGTTGATCTTGTCCAGGATAATCGGATCGGTACCGCGCGGCGCTGCGATGCCCTGCCAGCTTCCGGTCAGCAATTCCGGAAAACCGGCCTCTGCGCTGGTGGGGACGCCAGGCAGGGCTTCCAGGCGGGAAGTCGACGCGACGGCCAGCGGCTTGAGTTTGCCGCCGCGAATCAACGCCAGCACCGGCCCCATGGTGTAGAAGGCGAGTTGCACCAACTCCTGCTGCAACGCGAGCATCACCGCGGGTGAACCGTTGAACGGAATGTGCACCATTTTCACGTCGGCGAGCGCGGCGAAAAGCTCCGCCGAAAGGCGCGGCGGCGTACCAACCCCGGGGGAGCCGAAGTTAAGCTTGCCCGGATTGGCCTTGGCATAGGCGGCAAGTTCGCGCAGCGTATTGACCGGCACACCGGGGACCACGCCGACGACCGTCGGCGAGTTGGAGATAAGCGCGATCTGGTCGAATACGGCGATCGGGTCAAAGCCCATGTTCTTGTACAGAAACTGGTTCGACGTAAAGTTATTGCCGCCACCCAGTAGCAGCGTGTACCCGTCGGGGGCGGCGCGCGCCACTTCTGCCGCGCCGATATTGCCCGACGCGCCCGGCTTGTTCTCGATAACGAAGCGCTGTCCGAGTTTTTCCTCGACCGCGCCCGATATCAACCGAAACGCAATGTCACCCGCGCCGCCCGCGGCGTAGGGAACAATCAGGCGTATGGGCTTGTTCGGGTAGTCCTGGGCGAGAACGCTGAGCGGCGTCAAAAACAGCAGGGCGCATAACAGGCTGGCGATGCGCTGGCAAACGGATGGCATGATGGGTGACTCTCCCGAAAAAATGGCTTCAAACCGGCAAGGGGCGCGCGAACGTGCTGCGACCGCGCGCCGCCTCTTCCCAGGGGCAAACCGGCGGGGACACCGCAGCGTCCCCGCCCGTTTTATGGCTCGCCGAAAAAACTCACCGCATTGTCGTACAAAATCTTGGTCTTCTGCACTTTGGTGATATCGGTCCGCTCGATGATCTCGCGCGCCGCACTGTCGCGACCCTCGCCGTGCGGGAAATCCGACGAATAGAGTATCTGGCCGTCGCCAAGCAACGCGAGTTCGTGCGGCATCATCTTGTCGCTCGACTCTACCGCCAGGAAAAGGCGCCCGGATCTGGCGACTTCCTCGGCCGTCATTTTTGGCAGCATTTTCGGATCGGCCATGCGCAGCTTGTTGATTTCCATGTAATGGGTCATGCGACCGACGGAATAGAAAATCCACTCGCCGCCAAACTCGAGAAACGCCACCTTCATGTCGGCGTAGCGTTCCATCATGCCATGGCCCACCAGCGCGACAAAGGCGAGCTGCGCCGGCATCGCCTTGCCTATCATGTTGGAGTCCTGGATCGACTGGCAAACCTGGTCGAAAGGCGGAAAGCTCATCGCCATGTGAACGCACACCGGCAATTTCGATGCGGCGACAGCGTCCCAGATCGGGCGGAAGCTTGGGTTGGAGTGCATGCGCTCGCCGACGGTGCCGAACACCACCACCGCGCTCGCACCGAGCTTGACCATTTCCTCCAGCGCCTCGATACCCAGCTTGGGGTCGCGCATGGGCAGCAGCCCCGCCCATTTGAGCCGCTTCGGTGCCTGCTTGCACTGCGCCGCGATATAGCGGTTGTAGCAGCGGAACAGCGCCGCCTCCAAACCCGGATCGATCGAAAGGGTCGCGAAGAGCGTGCTCGGAAATATCATCTGCACGTCATGGCCCATCGAGTCCATTGCCTTGAGGCGGGCCGGGACATCGCCCCCGGTGACGGTGCCAATAGACAGGCCCTCGGCATTGAAATCGCCGGCGTTGTCGGGCTTGGCACCGTACTCGAGCATGGTCATCCCCGGCGTGTTGGCGGCGTGGGTGCCCGGACCAAACGGATGCGGTTCGATGCGGCCGTCGAGCAGCCAGGCCGAGCGCCAATGCGCAAGGTCGGCTGAATCACCGATCGCAATAGGGCGGGGGCGGCGCAACGAATATTCCTTGGGCAGGTCACGCCACATTTCCGGCGTCATCATGACATGGGCATCAGCGTCGTAAATCTTGAATCCGTCAAGCATTTGAATATCCTGTTCTTTAAAAGTAAAGCCGTTTCAAGGACTGGTGATCGTTGGTGAACGTCGGCGCGCGGTACCCGTCAGTCCCGCAACCCCATGGTTTCAAGCGCCGTCCGGGCAAACGGCGTCGCCGGATCGCCCAACAGCTCGAGAATTTCGAAATGATTGACCGCCTCGCAACAAAGCAATCGCGCCGGCTTGCCGGCGGCATTGAGCGCTGTCGCAAAACTTTGCGCCTGGCGCTTGAATTCCGGCGTTTCCAGGCCGCCGTAAGCCACGGTGAGGGGCGCACACACCCGCCCAATGTGCAGCAACGGACTCAATTCCACCATCTCTTCGTCCGATATCTTCACGTAACTGCTGCGCACACTCATCATCACCGGCCTCAGGTCGTACATGCCGCTGATCACCAGGCCGCTTTTCAAGACATCGAATGGCAGGCCGAAGGCCGCCCAGTCTGTCGTCAACAACACCCCCGCCATGTGGCCGCCTGAGGAATGTCCGGAGAGGTGGATGCGCGACGGGTCGCCGCCATACCCGGCGGCGTGACCGTGTATCCATGCGATGGCGCGGCGCACCTGGGCGATCATCTCGGGCAGGCGCACCGCGGGGATGGTGGAAAAATTGAGCGCAATGTACATCGCGCCGGCCGGCACAAAGGTCCGTGCAAGAAACGACTCCTCGTCCTTGGTCAGGTGGCGCCAGCCGCCGCCGTGCACGTGCACGTGTATCGGCGCATGCGGCTGTGCCGCCGGAAATATGTCCAGGGTTTCGTCCGCGCCGGGCCCGTACGCCACGCCATAGCGATGCGCGCACTGCGCGCGCACCTTCGCGCTTTCGCTGCCGTAGCGCGCTATCACCTCGTCCGCATTGGCCGCCCAGGCGCGCTGGGTGTAGGCGCGGTCAAGCTCGGCCTGGGTATAGTCCAGGTACACCTTTGGCTCGCTCATGCAAGGTGCCGGCGAAGGTCGCAGTCAACGGGTTTCACGTTTCCGGCGCCCAGGATTTGAGCACGTCTGCGAGCGTGGTGACGTCGCCGAACAGGAAGCGCACATTGTTGAGCGTGGCTGCGTGCGCCGGCGGCGTATGCGATGCGACGCAGTCCTCGGGCACGACGCAATAAAAACCGAGGGCATGGGCGTGGCGCAGCGTTGCTTCGACGCAGACGTTGGTTTGTACGCCGGCAAACACGAGGCTGCGCACACCGCGGCCGCGCAACCGCGCCTCAAGGGAGGTCCCGACAAAGCCGTCGTAGCAGGCCTTGTCCACCACCGGCTCATCACCCGCGGGCTGCACGCCGTGCCAGTCGTAACCCCAGGTTCCCGGCGCGCAGCACACGTCGGTGATGCGGCGTTCGGCAAGTTTGGCGCGCATCGATTCGGGCAAGCCGGCAGTGGCGTAATTTGCGCGCAGCCAGAACACCGGCACGTCGTGCGCACGCGCCGCGGCGACCAGGCGATTGACCGGCACGGCGACCGCGCTGCAGGCGGCCGGGTCTTTGCCGATTACCCTGTCGATATAGCCGCCGCTGGCGCAAAAATCATTCTGCATGTCAACGACCAGCACCGCGGTATGCTCCGCAGCTATCTTCGAGGGCAGGTCAAGAAGCAGTGCCGGTGCAGCGCTCATGCCGTCACCGCCCACTCCACCCCGCCCATGCCGCAACGCAGCGGCACCGAGGGAACATAGAACATGGTTTCGGCGGCAAGCGCGGGCCTGACAGCGTGGGCGGCACCCATGGCCACCAGCCAGGCGAGCAACTCCACCGTGCCGCCGTCGCCGGCGCCTATCATTTTATCGATGGTCACCTCGCGCAGCACGCGCGCGTCGTCTCCGCTGCCGAGCAGGTCGAGGAACCAGCGGTCGAACTTCTCATCCACATCAAAATACTTCTGTCCACCCGGGTCGTGCGACAGGCCACCGGTGGCCATGATGGCAACACGCATTTTGCTTGGCCAGGCCTGGATGACCCCGGCCAGCACCCGGCCGAACTCGGCGCAGCGCGCCGGCGCGGGCATGGGTGGTACGACGCAGTTCATGTGGATGGGCACCAGCGGTATCTGGTGGCCGGGCGTAAGAAAGTGCAGCGGCACCGACCAGTTGTCGTCGAACTCGAGTTTTTCGGAGAAGGCAAGGTTGATGCCGCGCTTGCCGCACTCGCGCACGATGGTCCGCCCCAGTTCGCGGTTGCCCGCCACTTCGTAGGACGGCACGTTGACCCAGTCGCGAAACCACTCCGCCGGGCCGTGCCAGCGGTCGGCGATGCCGACGCACCAGTCGGGGATGTTCTCGACATTGAAGTTGAGCAGGTGGTCGTTGGCCACGCCGACGATCAGGTCCGGCTTGGTCGCACTCAGGCGCGCGGCCATGCGGCCGTAGCCGGCGATGATCGCGTCCTGCTCGTGCTGCGGCGCCTTATCCAGCCAGCCGGTTGCGCCGGGCGCGTGCGCAAGGGCAATGACGGAGACGATTTCAGCCATAGCTATTTTCCCTTCAGCATTTTTTGCGCATAAAGCTGCGCCGCTTCACTATCGTTGTGGTTGTAGCCCGCGCCCTTGAACAGCCGCGACACCTGCGGCAAAAAATACGGGTGCACGCCCAGGTCGGACAGGGTCTGCAAATCAATTTCGCGCAGCGCCCGCTGCTCGATCTCCGACAATCCGTAGTCGCGCATCAGTCCGTCAAGATCGTCGCGGAAGCGCGCGCGCAGCGCCGCATCACGACGCACCTCGAAAATAAGGCGGTTGGCCGGGAGCGTCCGGTCGGTCTGCATGATTCCCATGGTGAAGTCTCCTCTGCCGTCCAATTCATATGCCACGCCGTGCCGCTGCCCGGCGGCACCCTGCGACCTCTTGTATGATAATCGATCATTTATGAATAATCGATTATTATCATGGCATGACTTTTGAATTCGCGTCAAGCCCCGGTCGTCGCGCCATTGCCGCCGGCCGGCCCGATACAATGCCGCAATTCTGGCAATGCCCGCGCCAACGACAGAAAGAACCTTAATGAGCCCCCGCACATCAGCAGCACCCGCGCCAATCGACATTGGAGAAGCCGGACGCAACCTCGCCGGCGGACTTGCCACGCGTTTGCGCAACGACATTGTGTCGGGTGTGCTGCCACCGGGCACCAAGATATCGATTGATGAGCTTCGCGCCAATTATGGCGTAAGCCTGTCGCCCATGCGCGAGGCGCTGGCACGACTAACAGCGGAGGGTTTCGTCATTCTCGAGGACAAAAAAGGCTTCAGCGTTGCGCCGGTATCGCGGGAAAACTGCCTGGAAGTGGCGCGCTTGCAAAAGCTTCTCGAAACGCAGGCGCTGACCGAATCGATAAACCGTGGCGATGCGCACTGGGAAGAAGCCCTTGTCGCGGCCTCGCACAGCCTGTCGCGACTGGAGCGCGGCGGGCGCAAAGACGGCGCCAGTGTGGACGCATGGGAACAGCAGCACCGGCGCTTCCATGGCGCGTTGATCGCCGCTTGCGGCATGCCATTGCTGCAAAGCATGTGCGCCTCCTTGCATGACTTCAGCGCGCGCTACCGGCGGCTGTTTCTCGCATCGCACGCTTTTGACGCCGCCGTACCCGCCGAACACCACGACATCCTGCAAGCGGCGATAAACCACAAGCCGAGGGAGGCCTGCCGCCTGATGACGGTGCACATTGAGCGCACCGCCGAAAACATCCTTGCCTTGCTGGACGAGCGCGCGCCAAGGCCCTAAGCGCCGATCACACGCTCAGTATTGCCTGTCGGGCAGACGCACCACCAGCCCGTCAAGCCCATTGCTCATCCTGATCTGGCAGCTCAGGCGGCTGTCGGGCAGGCGCTCGGCGGCGGTGAAGTCGAGCATCGCCAGCTCGTCGCCGTCCGGCGCGGGCAGGCGCGACAAGTACGGCTCGTCGACATAGACATGGCAGGTGGCGCAGCTCATCACGCCACCGCAGTCACCGGCGATTCCGGCGACGCCGTTTTGCGTCGCCGCGAGCATCAGGGTCTCGCCCACGGCGGCCTCAAGGGCGGTGTGCGTGCCGTCGGCGGCGATCAGCGTGACGTTGGGCATTTTTTCTCAGTAGATATCAAAATATTCGCGTTGTTCCCAGTCGGTCACTTCGGCGTTGAAACGCGCCAACTCGGCCTGCTTGATGTGGATGAAGTAATCGACAAAGTCGGCGCCGAAGCCCTCGCGCATGCAGGCGCTCGCACCGAGCGCGGCAAGTGCGTCGGGCAGCGAGGTGGGCAGGCGCGGCGCCTCGGTCTCGTAGGGCAGGTCGGCCGAAGCACCCGGGTCGCGCTTTTTTGCAATGCCGTCGAGGCCGGAAAAAATCTGCGAAGCAAGGTAAAGATAGGGATTGGCCGCCGGTTCACCGACGCGGTTTTCCACGCGCGAGGCGGGGTCGCCCTCGCCGCCGATGACACGCAACATCGCACCGCGGTTGTCGCAGCCCCAGATGGCGCGGTCCGGCGCCAGCGAAAGGGGACGGTAGCGGCGATAGCCGTTGATGGTCGGCGTGGTAAAAGCCGCCGCACCGGCCGCATGCGCGAGCAAGCCGCCGACAAAGCTGCCGCCAAGCTCCGACAGGTGGTGGCCGATGTGCCCGGCCTCTTGTGCGTGTGCGTGTGCGTGTGCGTGTGCGGATTTTTGCGGAATGAACAGGTTGTGCCCGCCCGCCGGATCGCGCAGCGACTGGTGCAAGTGCCAGCCCGAGGACATCACCTCGGGCACTTTGGGCCGGCACATGAAGCTGGCGTGGCAGCCCTGGCGGCGCATTACCTGCTTGGCGGCGCTGCGAAACAGCAGCATGGCGTCGGCCGGGGCGAGCCCGGCCATAGGCGCGAACACGAACTCGCACTGGCTTGGCCCGAGTTCCACCTCAACAGACCGCAACGGCATGCCCATCGCCAGCACCGCGCGCTGCAACTCGGACACCACCGGTTCGATCTGGTCGTAGCGCTGCTCGGTCAGCAACTGGTAGCCACTGTGGAGCATGCTGACATCGCTGTGCAGCAGGCTGACCTCGGGCGGGGCGGCCGGCCAGCCGGCGTCGCTGGTGGCCAGGCGCGGGTTGTCGACGCGAAAGACGTAGAACTCGACCTCCAGCCCGGCGACATACTCGTAGCCCGATGAGGCCAGTCGATCGAGTGCGCGCGAGAGAATGGCGCGCGTGTCGTAGGGCACCGGACGGCCGTCGGGAAAATAGGCGTTGCACTGCATCCATCCGGTCTTGCCCACCCAGGGCAGCACGCGATACGTCACCGGGTCGGGCACCAGCACCACGTCCGAGGCGGAATGAAAATCGCGCCCGCCGAAGGGCGCGGTACCGCCGAAAATCGGCCATGCGGTGCGGCCCGAGGTGTCCTTAAGGAGGATGGTGCCGACCAGGCGCACGCCCTCGCGCATCGCCGAAGCCATGCCGTCGCCGACGATCGCCTTGCCGTGCGGAATGCCGTGCTGGTCGGCAAAGACAAAGCGCACCGTCTCTATGGCGTCTTTTGCTATGCGCGCCTGCACCTCGCGCGCAGCCAGCGCCTGTGCGTCGGTCCACAGACCGTGCTTGTCAATAAAACTCATGTCCTGGGGTCTGCTATTGCCGCGTCAGGCCGCCTTCGACGCCGGCCCGGGCGGCGCCCAGGGTGCGTTGGCGCGGCGTCGTTCGGCAAGGCCCTTCCAGTAGGCCTCCCAGTTTTGCGTCGGGCCGACGCCATCGACCGTGTCCGGCCCGTGCAACTGGGCAGCCGCGGCGGCATCGAGGCACATCAGCGGCCGTTCGCCTTTTTGCGCCGCCTCAATCGCATCGAGCAGCATGCGCCGGTAGGCGATGATGCCGCGGTCGCTGGTGCCAAGGTGCTCGCGCGTGCGGTCCTGTATCAGACCCTGCGTTTCGCAGGCCCACTGGTCGTGGATGTTGATGTCCATGCCCATGCCGGTGTAAGTCTGCGTTTTTTGCTCGTCCGGGTTGTAGCCGTAACGGTTCTGCCTGTTGAATATGGGCCGGTAGTCGGGCGCCGGGTAAGTCTTCAGGCGTATTTCGCGGAAATGCTTTTTGTCTATGGGCTTGCCAAAACTGGTGAACATGGTGAACCAGTAGGTATTGGTGTCATCCACCGGCACATGCCATTGCGAGATGGTGATCTCGTCGGACATCGGGATGAGAAAGGCCTGCGGAAAAATGGTGTTGGTCACGCGCACATGGGTTTTTTGCTCGTCGATCTTGCGCAGCGTGATCAGGCGCTGGCCCCAGTCGGATTTTTCAATGCGGATTTCCGGCCGGTTGTACTCGCGCAGCACCTTGGTCATCGGTATGTCGGTGTCGCTCGAGGCGCTGCGGAACTGGCGGCCGTAGCTCTGGCCCAGGTCCTCGTCCTCGTAGTACACGTGCAGGAAGGAGGCGTGCGCCGGATCGATGCCGACCTCGAGCGCCTGCAGCCAGTTGCACTGCCACAGGCCCTTGAAGGCGAAGACGTGGGTGTCGGGCGCGACAAAGCAGTCAAAATCGGGAAACGCCGGCGGCTCGCCCTCGCCCAGATAAGTCCACAGGATGCCGGCCTTTTGCACCACCGGATAGGCACGCTGCGACACGCGATCGCACAGCTTGCTGCCCTCGGGCTCGGCCGGCGTTTCCAGGCACTTGCCCCTGACGTCGAACAGCCAGCCGTGAAACAGGCAGCGCAGGCCGCCGTTCTCGAGGCGCCCGTAGGACAGGTCGGCGCCGCGATGCGGGCAGTCGCGATCGAGCATGCCAAAACGCCCGGCCTCGTCGCGAAACAGCACGAAGTCCTGGCCCATCAGGCGCACCGCCTTGACCGGCCGCTCGCCCTCTGGAAATTCATCGAGCAGCGCCGCCGGCTGCCAGTAGCGGCGCAACAGCGCGCCCGCGGGCCGGTCAGGACCGACGCGGGTTAACAGTTCGTTTTGTTCAGGACTCATCGTGGCTGCCTCTCCATTTCAACGACAGCCGTAGCTTAGCATTGTCACCCGGCGCAATAAACGGCCGCCAGCCGGCGGAAATTCACCGATTTGCGCAGGTAATCGCCCGCAAACGCCCGCCAGGCTTGGCTTTCCAGCCGGTGCCCGCCGTAAGCGCACCGGTCAGCGCGACAGGTTCTCGCCGCCGCCGGGCAGCATCGCGTCGGCCGCCTTGAAATACGCGCGCCCGAACTTGAGCAGTTCGCCCTCGCTCGGGTGATCGAGCGTCTCGACGCCCACCAGCCGGTCGACGAGGCGCGGATGGCGTTTGTGGATGTGCTTGACGAACTCGACCTTGGCGTTGGCCGGCCCGGTCACCAGAAGTTCCGGCGTGTCGCCAACGGCGGCGAGAATCTGTTCGTAATATTTCGGATCTTCATGGGCGTGGCCGCTGCCGATGGAACCGCGGCGGTGGTGCAGGTGGCGCGCACCGCCGTCGTGGTTGATGGCGGCCGACTCGCTGGTTTCGCGGCCGAAACGGATGACTTGTGCGCGTTTGTGATCAAGCCAGATGACTGCGTGCAGGTAGCTCATGATGTCTTTCCTGTGGGTTGATGAATTTGAGTGCAACCGGGGACAGGCCACGATTTTCGAATTCCCGGGGTTTCCGCGATTCCCCCGGGTTTCTTCAATTCAAAAATCGCGGACTGCCCCGTCTTCCTAGGGAAGCTCTGATTAAGTCCATAAATCGTCATTCCCGCGAAAGCGGGAATCCATTTTGACTCAATGAATCCACGCTTTAGGTCAAGGTGGATTCCCGCTTTCGCGGGAATGACGGACTTAATCAGAGCTTCCCTAGAGCGATGAAGTCCGGGCCTGTGAACGCTCGCGCTCACGCTGGCAGGTGGTGCAGCGCTTGGCCGTCGGCCAGGCGAGCATGCGCGCCGGTTCAATCGGTTCACCGCAGCCGATACAGGTGCCGTAGGTGCCGGCGTCCATGCGCGCCAGAGCCGCGCCGATGTCGCGCACCTCGGCGAGGTCGCGCTCGACTTCGGCGTGATGCACGCTGCCCAGTGCATCCAACTGTGCGGCGTCACCGCCGTCAGTGCTGGTATTGGAATCAAAACCCACCTTCTCGCTGCGCACTTCACCAAGCTTGCGATTGATGTCGGTCTCAAGATCCCGCTGCCGCTGCGCCAGCCTCGCGCGCAATTCGGTCATGGGCGCCGGTGGGGCGCCTTTTAGTGCTGTCATGCCGGACTCCTTAAAGTGTGGCTACACCCCCACTCTAGGCGACACGCATGCTGCTGGATTGATTTATATCAAAGTCCGGCGCTTATGATCCCGGCGAACCAGACGCGCCTCAGTCAGGCTTGATATTGGCTTCGCGGATCACCTTGGCATAGCGGTCCATGTCTTCGCGAATCAGCTTGGCAAAGCGCTCCGAACTGCCGCCAAGAGGTTCGTACTGTTGCGACAGCAGGCGTTCGCGCAGGTCCGGCAGGGCGAGCGCCTTGTTGACCTCGGCATTCAGCCGCGCCAGCACCTGCGGCGGGATTTTCGACGAACCGACCAGGCCGAACCACACATCCATGTCCACTTCGGGATAGCCCAGTTCGGCCACAGTCGGGAAGTCCGGTGCGAACTGGCTGCGTTTGGCGCCCAGCATCGCATAGCCGCGCAGCTTGCCGCTCTTGATCTGCGGCGCGAAGTGGGCATAAGTGCTGATGAATACCGGCACCGTTCCCGACAACACGTCGGCCATGGCGGCGCCGCAACCCTTGTAATTGATGTGCTGCCACTTCATTTTCGCCATCGAGCCGAGCATTTCACCGGCAAGGTGCTGCGGCGAGGCCGGGCCGCAGGTGGTGAAATCGAGTTTGCCCGGATTGGCCTTGCCCATGGCGATCAGTTCCCCGAAGGTCTTGGCCGGAAAACCCTCGGTCACGCCGATCATGATGGGCGTGCTCGACATCAGCGCGATCGGCGCCACGTCCTTGAGCGTGTCGTAGGGCACCTTGGCGTAGAGCACGGGGATGATGGAAAGGTTGTTGGGCATCATCGCCAGGGTATGGCCGTCCGGATCGGCCCTGAGCATCGCGTCCATGCCTATCATGCCGGCCGCGCCGGCGCGATTCTCCACCACGCAGGGCTGGCCCAGCGACTGCGGCAGTTTTTCACACAGGTAACGCGCCATCAGGTCGGCGGCGCCGCCGGCGGCATAGGGCGCGATGATTTTTATCGGCTTGGACGGGAAGCCCTGCGCCGAGGCGGTCTGCGCCGTTGCCACAAGAATAGATGCACACACGCCCAGCCATAACCTGTCATTTTTCATTTTCTTCTCCTTTGCCAATCGACTACCTTCGTCGTCATTCCCGCGAAAGCGGGAATCCGGTGACATGCCCCGAAAGTCACCGGGTTCCCGCTTTCGCGGGAACGACGGGTTTTTAAGTATTTCACTACCGCAGTCACGCCGGCTTGGCCGGGGCTGCCTGGTGTGGCCGCGTCTTGTCGAGCACGGTCATCGCCGTGGCCATCATCGAGGACACGTCGGCGAGGTTGGCCGGGACGATCATGGTGTTGTTGGTGCGCGCCAGCAGTGCGAAGGAATTGATATAGGCCTCGGCGATTTTCAGGTTGGCCGCCTGCTGCCCGCCCTCCTTGGCCATGGAAGCGGCGACCGCCTCGACCGCGAACGAGGTCGCCTCGGCCACCACGCGAATGGCGGTGGCCTGGCCCTGCGCCTTGTTGATGGCCGAGGTCTTGTCACCCTCGGACTTCAGAACCGCCGCCTGCTTTTCGCCCTCGGCGATGTTGATTTCCTGCTGGCGCTGGCCCTCGGACTTGGCGATGAGCGCGCGCTTTTCGCGCTCGGCGGTGATCTGCGCCTGCATCGCGCGCAAAATCGTCTCGGGCGGGGTGATGTTCTTGATCTCGTAGCGCAGCACCTTGACGCCCCAGTTGCGCCCGGCCTCATCGAGCACCGACACCACCTGCTTGTTCATTTCGTCGCGCGACTCGAAGGTTTTATCGAGCTCCATCTTGCCGATTTCCGAGCGCAGCGCGGTCTGCGCCAGCTGCGTAATGGCGGCGATGTAATTCGAGGAGCCATAGGAGGCGAGGCGTGGATCGACCACCTGGAAATAAATGATACCGTCGACCGAAAGCTGGGTGTTGTCGCGGGTGATGCAGATCTGCTCGGACACGTCGAGCGGCACCTCCTTCAGAGAATGGCGGTACTGCACCTGGTCAAAAAACGGCACGATGATGTTGAGCCCCGGCTCGAGCGTGGCGTGGTACTTGCCGAGGCGCTCCACCACCCAGGCGTTTTGCTGCGGCACCACGCGCACGCCCTCGATGACGAACACCACCACCAGGGCGATGATGAAGAACGGCACGGCGAAGCCGCGCGTCTGCTCCATGCTTGCCACGGCGAAAGTGAGGATGAATATGCCTATCAGTTTTGGGAACATGCCAATCTCCTGCGGGGGTTTGACGGGTAGATGGGAGGTCAGGTCGGCGAACCAGTCTGACGGCTTGGGCGGTCTTGTTTGCATGTCAGTCAGGCTCAGGGACGCGTCTTTGCAACACGCAGGCTCGATCCCTCGACTGCGCTGATGTAATAAATGTCGCCGGCGGCGGGCGACTCGCCGGCGGGCAGGACGGCGTCCCACCCGGCGCCGCGGTATTTCACCCGCGCCATGCCGCCCGACTGGTTGACCCAGGACTCGAATGTCACCGGCTGGCCGGTCTCGAGCGAGGGCATGGAGGCGGTATTGCTCGCCTTGTGGTGCTGGTGCACCCACCACACCCCGGCAATGGCCACGCCCGCGGCGCACAAGATCTGCACCCAGAACGCCCCGCCCAGCCAGGCCGAGCCTGCGCCGGCGAGGGCGGCGACACCCAGCACCAGCAGGTAAAACGTGCCGGAGGTGAGTTCGGTTATAACCAGCACCAGGCCGGCGATGAGCCAGATCAGATAGCTGTCAATCGGCATAACCCTTCCCTCCTTTTGCGATTGTGACCATATTACCAGTCTACCCGCGCTGCGATTGCTGCAATAGCGCAATACCGCGGCCGCAAAAATCATGGCAGACTGGTTTCCGTAAAAAAGCCGCACCCGAAACAACCCGGCCAAAGCGCCCATTTTTCCGGAGAATTCAATGGTCAAACTCACCGTCAACGGCAGGGCAGAAGAAGTCGACATGCCCGCCGATACGCCCCTGCTGTGGGCCCTGCGCGACAACCTCGGCCTCACCGGCACCAAGTTCGG
>Ga0194061_1001434_pt1 | contig 13840 bp, 6 predicted proteins | sample SepL2221m_MetaG_FD_163423 | JGI IMG/M metagenome (GOLD analysis project Ga0194061, IMG submission 163423) | Anoxic zone freshwater microbial communities from boreal shield lake in IISD Experimental Lakes Area, Ontario, Canada - Sep2016-L224-21m | ecosystem: Environmental > Aquatic > Freshwater >...
GGCCGATCCGTCGGAGCCAGCGACTGACGCGATTGATATATCACTGCCAGGAATTCCGCTGCGCATCGGTCGACTGCATCCAATCACGCAAACGATTCGCCGCGTGGAAGAGATCATGGGCCGCTTAGGCTTTGAGTCGGTCGATGGACCCGAGGTGGAAGACGAGCGTCACAATTTTGAGGCACTCAATATTCCTCCTGAACATCCGGCACGAGATCCTCTCGATAATTTTTACGTCGCCACAGCATCGCGAGCCGAGCCTCTCCTCCTACGAAGTCAGACCAGCACGGTGCAGATTCGCGTTATGGAATGCCGAAAGCCCCCCTTGCGGATCGTATCGATTGGTCGTGTTTATCGACCCGACACCGCTGATGCAACGCACTATCCAATGTTTCATCAGGTCGAAGGTCTGATGATCGAACCAGGTACAACCATGGCCCATCTGAAAAGTGTGCTGCGATACTTTGCGTCAAGCTTTCTCGGAGGTGATGTTCGCGTTCGTTTTCGACCTTCTTTTTTTCCGTTTACCGAGCCAAGTGTAGAAGTCGACATGGAATGGGGCGGTCGATGGATCGAAATGGGTGGAGCAGGAATGGTTGATCCCGCGGTGCTCACTGCGGTTGGGTACGATCCGAATGAGGTTTCTGGGTTTGCTTTTGGTCTTGGCGTAGAACGGATCGCTGCCCGTCGATGGGGAGTCGCTGACATTCGAGATTTTTACCGCAATGACATTCGATTTCTTGAACAATTCTAACCTGGAAAAGTCTTTCGGATTAGACGCATGATCATCTCAACATCATGGCTCAATGAGTACGTTCACCCAGGCGTTCCGATGGAAGAGGTTGTGCTGCGCCTTGTGATGGCGGGTCTGAACCATGAGTCAACTCACAGTGTCGGTCTCGATACCGCTGTGGAACTTGAAGTGACCAGTAATCGTCCGGACTGTTTGGGGCACATCGGCGTTGCCCGTGAGGTTTCGGTTCTGTTTTCCACTCCTTTTTATATCCCGCAGCTACACCTTACAGAATCAAATGAACCGGCGGTTGATTCTATTTCAATTGCAATTCAATCACCTGAACAATGTTCATTTTATAGTGCACGAGTCATCCGTGGCGTGCGTGTCGGCACAAGTCCTCAGTGGTTACTCGATCGACTTGCCACCGTTGGAATAGCAAGCGTCAACAACATTGTTGACATCACCAATTTTGTAATGCTCGAGTGTGGTCAACCACTTCACGCATTTGATCTTGCAAAAATAGATGGTGGAATTTTTATTCGCCATGCTTTTCCGGGAGAGGTCTTTGAGGCAATCAATCACAAATCGTATTTGCTTGAAAATTCGATGTGTGTGATCGCTGACAACAGTGGCCCTGTCGCATTGGCTGGTGTGATGGGTGGGGCGAGGACAGAAATCGGCTCTGGCACTACTGACATTCTTCTTGAATCGGCTCGCTTTGATCCACTTGCTGTTCGAACGGCTGCCAGAGGCCTTGCCCTGTCGAGCCCTTCTTCACATCGCTTTGAACGAGGACCAGATCCGCAGAGTATTGATTGGGCAAGCCGACGCGCCGCATCACTGATTCTCGAACTCGCCGGCGGCGTCCTCTTTCGTGGTGCAGTCACCGCGGGAAATCTTCCTGCCGATCTGCCGCCGGTCACATTTCGACCAGAGAGAATTCTCCAGGTGCTTGGTATCGACGTTCCGATCGAACGGCAGACGGCGATTTTAACTTCGCTCGGACTCGTGCGTGAATTCTATGCAGTCGATGGTGGTGTCGACGGGGCTATGCGATGGAGAATTCCAAGCTGGCGACGTGATCTGTCGCGTGAGATTGATCTAATTGAAGAAGTTGGACGAATCGTGGGCTATGACACCATCGATGAAAACACGTCGATCCCATCGAAGCCCGTTGAACGATCTCGACGAGACACGCTCATTCGTCGAGTGGATGGGGTGCTTGTCTCAGCAGGATTCCTTGAGGCAATGACGACGAGCGTGGTTTCTGAATCTCTCTCCCGACTGGAAAGCCCGTGGACCGATACTGAATCTCTTCGAATCGCTCCGGCACTTCTTCGCGGTGCAGATCGTCTTCGACGAAGTCTGCTGCCCAGCCTGTTAGTCGCTCGTGCGACCAATGAAGCCGCAGGACAAACGCATGCCGAATTGTTTGAAGTAGCCCGATGTTTTATGAGTTCACCAGAACCATTGCCGGTCGAGCCACTGCTGGTTTCGATGGTCTGTTCCGGGACTTTTTTAAGAGCCAAGGGAATTCTCGAAGCGGTGCTCTCACATCTTGGAGTCTTGACAAAAATTGTCTGGCGACCTTTTTCTTCAAAACTTTTCATTCCAGGAACCGCTGCTGAGCTTTTGATCGAAGGTGAGCGAGTGGGGGTCATCGGCAGTATCGCCAAAGGCGTACTCACCACGTGCGGACTCACAGAACCCACTCTCGGATTTGAACTACGACTCGATCTTCTTGAAAAACCAATGGATATCGATTGCCCCATCACACGACCGAGTGATTTTCCGTCGGTTCAACGCGATATCAATCTCGTTGTGGACGAGCGTCTTGCGTGGAGCGAAATCGAGACGGTGATTCGATGCGAAGCCGGGCCACATTTTGAATCACTGTGCGTCCGTCAGGTGTGGCGTGATGCCCAACGACTCGGTGAAGGTAAAAAAAGTATTCTCGTCGGACTCGTCATGCGCAGTCGCACAGGCACCCTTTCCTCTGATGAGGTGCGCGAAACGATAGATCGGATCGTATCGTGCTGCGTGACGCGTTGCGGTGCATCACTGCGCGCGTAGCCCTGTTGACCGAAAACAAACCGTCGCCGTTCACTGGTCGGCGTAGACCCGCGTGACTTCTTCTTTGGTGACGGGCGTCGGATGATCGTCACTGGTGAGCTGAATCTGAATTCTTTGATCGCCTGCTCGCATTCCTCGCACGCGAATTCGATAAATCACCTCTTCCGCTGGTGAAAGCTTTGCAAGCGATTCAAACGACACCGTTCGATTCTCAACTCGATGCGTTACCGGACCCTCTGCCGAAACAGCTTCCACATCACCAACGAGCGTGGCTGCGATTCTCACCTGACTTGCTGGCTTTGTTCCTTGGTTACCAACTCGCACCACATATTCCGTAAGCCCTGCAACTTCGATTGGGTCTTCGCTATCCGACACTTCAAAGTTGATCGCCGCCACACCATCCACCTCAACGGTGTGTGCAATCTGATCGGCGAGTCCCGCACTGGTTCTGGCTGCAGCGATAATTTTTTGCGGCCCAAGATCGACCGGCATCAGCACCATTTCGACACTGCCTACTTCACCTGCTGGCAGTTCTTCAAGGCTCCAAAGCACTCGGTGCGTTTTTTGATCGTAGTAGCCGGCATGATTGGCTCGGATAAATTTCATACCTGGCGGCAACTGCGACACCATCTCTATTCCGATTGCTGAAGAGGTGCCGGGATTCGCCATCGATAGCACGCACACCGCTTGCCGCTGAAGATAGCGCCGTGCGGGCATCTGTGCAGTGAGTTCGAGCGATGGAGCAACAACTTCTATCGTCAGCGGCTTGCTCACTTCAAGATCCCCGTCTGCTCGAGCTACGATTTGTGCAATCGCCTCTCCCGCTGATCTCGTTGCTAAAACCAGATCAATGCGACGAGACTCACCAGGCTTCAGCTGTCCGACATCAAACTCAAGCTCGCGGCCAGCCGGATGCCCAAGGCTCTCCGGTAGCATGCCTTCAAGAACAACTCCGGTTGCAACACCAGTGCCAGGATTGCTCAACCTGATCGACACCTTCACATCCTTGCCGAGTAACACTGCGTCGATCGCCGTGTTTTCAATGAAAAGATCGGGGCGGGTGGCGATGGATCGCATTGTCGCGTCGGCTCGAAAGCTGACGCTTGCAACGCTGCCAATCTCTCCTTCTTGCTGTGGCACTACTTCAACGCTCACCCTCGCCTCAGCACCTTGCGCCAATGTTCCGAGGGACCAAACAATTTCTCCTTTGCTCCCCGGCGCGGCCGGAGGCGTCGTGCTGACAAGACGGCTGCCCTGTGGCACTTCATCTCGCAACACCACATCGTGAGCAGCGATAGTTCCGACGTTTCGAACAATGATTTCATATCGTGCCGTTTTCCCTACCTGCACTTCTCGGGGAGCTCGTTTTTCAACGGCAATCTGCGGTGCCTGAATTCCTTCTAACAGTGCTGGACCGGGACGGCCCGTGCCATCAACGTTTGGATTGGATTTTCCTCCAGAGGGCAACGAAGCTGTTTTTTCAAATGCTCCGAGAGTGGCTGTTGGTCGCGAGGTCGATGGTGCTTCCAAGACACCGTCGAGTGGTGGAGCAGCAGCAAAAGCGGCACTGCCAAGGGATGCTCTCGGGCTCGGTTGAATGTTGCTGGCAGGCTTCGTATGAGCTGGTATTGTTTTCACTTTTGATTCGGTGAACCCACTGTGCGGCTGAGAGACTGGTCTTCCAACGGAGGGAGATGCTGTTGCAGCAGGCATATCAACAGACTTTTCGCCCGGTTCCAATTCCTCGGAGGCGGACGCTTCGATTCGTACTTTAGACGGACTCTCGGAAGCGATTGCCGGTGCTTCTGGCTGCGGGAGCATTGCAGCCCCGGGCCGAAAAGGATTGGGCAGCGTGGAGATCACTCCTTCCAATGGACTGTTGGTGGAATCTTCATCCGCCGGATCATCCTTGAGTGAATTCTCATCGGATGCCTCGCCAATCATTTCATCCTCAAGATCGGTCGATCGATGTGGAGTTTTGACTGGTGATTGACTCGATTTAAAAGCCTCTTTGTCAGACTCGGCATCATCGACTGAAGTCGATTCGTTCAGATTCTCTTCGTCGCTCACAGGAGCCTCGGTCGACTCTGGTTCGCTGTTTTCGGAGTCCACGAAATCCGAACCTGATCTTTCAGAACTCTCTACGAGCGTGGAATCGGGATCGAGATGGTTCGGGGCATCCTCCGTGGCGGGGCTCAAGAGTTGTCGTGGAGGGGTGTTGCCGAATCGTTTGGATGTCTGTGGAATTCTTTCTTCACTTTTTGCTTCAAGTGAATCGTGAACTTCCGGTTCTTCTTGCGATACCCGACGATCTGGAAATTGCGTTGAACTTGCATTTGAGGAAAACTCACTCTCGGAAGAGTATCGCGATGGCAACGCTCCATCGGGATTGACAACCGATTCAAACGAAACGTTTCGATGTTGATTGACCGTGGAAGGAGTCTCCTCAGCAACTCGCGATGCCGCAGCACCATGGGGTTCGAGGAGGCCCGGTTGTTGCTCTGATACCCATGCCGCCACTGGATTAAACTGTTTTTCAAATGGTCCTTGCGACGACGAACCTATTCCAAGTGACCAGAAAATTCCAAAACCGACAGCCGCACAGAGAATCGCTCCAAGAACAACCGCCGCCTGAGAGCGAGATCGGGAGCCGACTTTTTTCGATGGAATATCAGCTGACGATTGAACGGAATGAACTGCTGGATCTCGATCTTGAACCGGCACCTCTTGTTCCACCACAAAATCGCTCATCGTTTCCTCCATACTCTGCCTCATGTCTTACAAACAGAACTGCCGGCCCCACTTTTTTCATGAACCAAATTTCTGAGGAACTTGCACAAGGCTCATACGATTGACCAAGACTCCCAAAACCCCATGCGCAGCTCTTTCCCGAAAAGTTTCAGGGAGGGGAATAGCACAGCGGCCTTCTATGCGTGAAGGCCAATGCCACTAAGCAGAGGCTGAGGCAGCTTTGAGAATCTGGTGAAGATGGAAGTGATACTTCCCAAGTTTTCCACCGTAGTTTCCGGCAGAAATTGCGATCACTCCAGGCCCAGCAGCACTTCGAATCCCAGCAACCAGACTCCGGACAACCGATTCCTCATCGATGCCATCCACAACGATTTCAAGGGCGGCAGCGACTCCGTCTGCGAGTTCCGATTGCACTCGTCCAACCAGCCCCGGACAAAATGCATGATTCGTGGAGGCCTTCAATCCGTCGTACTTTGATCCTACTTTGCTGCCTGATCGTACCACCCCCCCGGGAAAAGGAGTGATCGTTCCTGAACTCTTCGAAATTGCATCCACGGCTCGCCTCGCTGCGTCTAGGGCATGCTCTATCGAATCGGCCTGAAGAATAAAGTTGCCTCCACCGACTCCCTTGATGATTCCAAAAGTTTCTTCCATCACGCACTCGCCATCCATCACCGGTATTCGCCAGTAGCGACGGGAATCGATGACCTTCGTCTTTTCAAAACCATCTCCAAAAAATCGGATATGCGATCCCAGCGGCGATCGAACCTCGGCATCAGGAAGTCCATCAAAAATGCTGACTGTTGGGGCAGTCAGGAGGCACTGAGCAACCCGATTAGCAACAGCTTTTCCAAGCAATTCTGCAGAAAATCCACAGGCCAGAAGCGACACGCCGACGCGGCCATCCATGGTCTCCGATTCCGGAATCCACCGCTCGACACCGACTTCAGCATCACATCCAATGACACTTGTGCCGTATCCCGTGACCGAACGGCTCGCAGCCTCCAACCAAAATCGATCGTGTGCAGTGACAACGACTCGGGCAACACGCAGACCAAAGCCTTCCGCAAAAGTGTCGACAATGAACGTGTTTTCTATCTTCACACGAATTCCTTTGTTCGCTCGATGTAAGTCAGCTTGTCGCTGGCTTTCGGACAACCTCCTCCTTAGAAGCGATTGTGCCTATCATGTCCCGAATGTGAGAATTCAGCGAGTCCAGTCGACAGCACCATATGGAAATCGACTACAATCTGCAAAAAACTCTCTTCCGAATCGAAGCCGGGTTCACTTTTTAGTATGAAACTTTTTGTATTGATATCTTGAATACAAAAGAAGCGTTGGCGAAAAAGATCCACTCCTAAAAACTGCTTAACCCTGAAAATGTTTTCGGGTGTGGTATCCAAGTATTTCTTGGTATACAACTTTATCTCTTAGGCGATAGAGAAACCTTGTTATCCTGTGTCCTGAGAGAACAATGTCCAAACGGTTGATTCATGCTTTTGGTGGAAGGCCGGGTCTGGGGTCGTAGTGCTGTGTACGTTTTTCGGTAGCCACGTTTGTAAGGAGAATATTTCATGGTGTCGCGTTGTGTTTCAGTTGTCGTCAGTCGTACTTCTGGCGACGCAGTAGTTGGCTCCGTACCGCCGAACTTTCGTGTTGGAAACGTTTTTCCAAAGATGGTTTCGTTTTCCTACGGAACACGTGCGACGGTCTTTGTTTCGCTCCTGATGTTCTCAATGCTCCCGGCGCATGCTGCCCCAGCATCCAAGGAAAATCTCAATTCACTCGGCGTAGCAATGATCCCCAAAGATGCGGCATTTGTCTCCTGCACCCTTCGGCTGCAAGAACAGATTGACTTGATCGCTGGAAGTAATGCCGTTGCTGCAATTAAAAATCTGCCCGCCGTTGCAAGAGCTCTCGCAGAGCTTGAAGAGCAACAGTCTCAACCCGGGAGTCCGCTCTCGATGATCGCAACGTTTATGGAACTGCCTGAGAATCAGGAGGCCGTTGAATTACTTACCAACATGGTCGCCTCCGACGTGTTTGTGTATGGAGAGCCTTCGTGCATCAAGGTTCTTGATCTCCTGAAAAAGCTCCAATCGGCCACTCAAAAAGCTAGTGTTCTCGAAATGATCAAGGGGTCGGCGGAAAGTGGTTTGGGTGGCTTTGAAGGATTGAATAATTCGTTACCCGAAGAAGAGATGGAGGAAGACGACGAGGACGACGCCGCCGTGGCATCCAAGCGTCGTTTTCAGCTCGCTCGATTTCAGCCGGCAGATGACGAAGAGCAACTCTCAGCACAGGAAATTCAATCCAAGATCATCATTCAAACGCTCGCTGACAATCTTGATGCAATCATGGTGCCCGACATTGTCTGGGGATTCAAAACTTCAAAGCTCGAGACGGGGAAAAAACAACTCAAACGCCTCGAGGTACTCGTCAAGCTCTTTACCCAAGGCCAACCACAGATTGCGGAACGATTTGAAAGAAAGAAACTTGAAAATGGCGAGGTGTTTACGCTGACTGTATCTGGAGACATGCTGCCTCTCGGTGCAATCGATCCAAGCCAGTTTGGCAATAATATTGAGGGATTTGATAAGGTGATAGATCGATTGAAGGAGCTCAATTTTGTTTTGGCTCTTGGCTACATTGGCGATCGCGTCGTGATTTCAATCGGAAATTCCGTTGACCATCTCAACAAGCTTGTTTTGGCCGATGGAAAATCGAAGGGACTTCTTTTCACCAAGCCTTTTGCTCCGCTGTTGGAAATCCCATCGCGTAAGTTCACTGGCATTTCCTACATCAGCAACGATCTGGCCGAGGCACTCGCTCCTTCGAGTGCCGACATTCGTCTCATGCTCGATGTGAGCGAGAAACTCATCGAGTCTGCCGACCTTCCTGCCGAGGCTGCTAAGGATGCCGAGCGGGGTCTTCAAAAGATTGTAAAAGGCTATGAAAAACTTCTCCCAAAGCCGGGGCCGTGGATGGCTTTTTCGTTTCTGGGTGATCAAGGGTACGAAGGCTATTCGTGGAGTTGGTCGGAAAATCTGTTCCTCGATGCTTCAAAGCGTCTTGAACTGTTAGAGCATGTCGGCGGCGCACCGCTTGCAGCAATCGTCTACCGAACTAAAACTGATTCAACACTCTTTGAAGAGCTTGTTTCTTTGGGCGGAATGATTGTGAATTTTTCTGAGAAATACCTCGTTTCAAAAGCAAGCGAGGATGATCAGGAAAAATTTCAGACATTCAGCAAAACTTTTGGACCTTTGGTTGAGAAACTGACGGACATTTTCCGAAAAAACATTCTTCCTTCTATGAAGGACGGACAAGTTGGACTGGTGCTCGACAGCAAGAGCAAAGTAACGCGACTGCACAAAGAACTTCCCGCATCCGATGAACCTCTGCCGCTTTTGGAACCAGCGATTGTGGTTGGATTATCCGACGCAAAACTTTTTCGTGAAGGCCTGAGCGATCTGTTTGTGTTGGCGGATGACCTGGTTACAGCCGTTCAAAAAATGGACGGGAATACCGTTCCTGAAAATTACAAAATTCCAGAACCAGAAAAGACAAAAATTGCCAACGGTACTGTCTGGAGTTTTAACATCGATAAATCCGGAATCGATTCTCAGATTCAACCAGCAATCGCCGTGACAACGAATGCGGCGATTTTTTCTCTGGTTCCCAAACAAGCGGAAAGACTTCTCGCTCAAGCAACGCTCGAAACAGGATCAGAAATCTCAGATTTCCAAATGCCTCTGGCCGCTGCTGCAACGCTCGATTTTTCAGGCGTGATTGATTTTATTGAGCCTTGGTTTATTTACGGTGCCCGTTATGTCTCTGTTCAGCAACAAAATGGAGAGGTCGATTCAAGTCTTGAACTCGATGCCGACACCGAGGAAGGGATGGTGCGGGACGTGCTTCAACAATCTCCTGTTGTTTTCGATGCACTTCGCACTCTTCGGGCTGCTACTGCCGAAACAACGAGAAAGTCTGATGCCTGGGTGACCCACTGGAAAAATGTCATCCGCGACATTCCAGCAAGCACTCGGAAATAGTTGGAACCTTATTGGTACATCGATGCAAATGATCCCTCGGCGAGCAGAACAACGCCCGCCGAGGGACTATCTTTTTACCGTTTACCCATGCTCAGGGCCGTTCGGGCGCTGCACAACTCCACGAATCAGCAAATCGCCACCACTTCTTTTGGCTGATTCAATTTCAATTCCAATTGCATCAAGAAGAAGTTTTCGGCCATTGCCGCCCACGCTTCCTCCGCTTGATTGCGAACGAGAGTTTTCGCCGCCAATGAGAATCGGGGCGATAAAAGCCCACGTTTCATCCACACAGCAAGAATCGAAGAGCGTTCCGAGTACCTCCGCGCCTCCTTCAACGAGCAGATTCGTCATGCGTCTTCGGCCACATTCTTCCAGTAATCCAATGATTCTCTCCGAGCGATTTCCCGAAAGATGCATGATTTCACAACCCAGCTGCTCAAGACTTTGAACGCTGGCATGCGGTGCGCCATTTTCGACGACAACGATCAATGGCACCTCTTTCGCCGACCTGACGAGTTGGCTTGCGATCGGTAATCTTGCATGTGAATCAAGAACGATGCGTACCGGAGTTCGAACGCCTTTGGGCCTGGCGGTGAGCAAGGGGTCGTCGGTAATCGCGGTGCCGATTCCAATCACGATTCCATCGATGCGGCCACGCAAATGGTGTACTTGCGCGCGAGAAGCCTCGGAAGAAATCCATCGGCTCTCTCCGGTGGTGGTAGAAATCCTGCCATCAAGACTCATCGCCCACTTTGCGATAACCCAAGGTTTTTTCGTTGCAATCAGTTTCTGATACGGAGCCATGAGACGGTCGGCTTCTTTGCGGCATGTTCCCAAAGTGACATCGATTCCCGTTTTTTTCAGCAGTTCAAGGCTGCGGCCCATCATCGCTGGAAATGGATCCTCCACAGCGACCACAACCCGAGAGACTCCCGAAGCGATGACCGCATCTACGCACGGAGGCGTCTTACCGGTATGGCAACAAGGTTCAAGCGTGACATACAGCGTGCCGCCACGAGCACTCTCTCCGGCGATACCGAGGGCTATTGTTTCCGCATGTGGCCCGCCAAAAGCTCCATGAAATCCTTCCCCAACCACAATGTTATTGCGAGTGATAACCGCCCCCACCATTGGGTTTGGCTCAACTCGCCCTTCTCCCTTTTGGGCAAGTTCGATGGCTCGATGCATGAAAATTGCATCTGACTCGTTGGCCACACTCTCTCGTGAAAAAATGGCCATCGAAAACCTGTAGCCTCTCCAACAACAACCGGTGGATCAATCGTCAACAAGATAATCAGTCGGGGGTCCAAATTGCTTTCTTACCAGAGGCCGATCCGGTCGTATCGCCACCGGGTGTCCAGATGCCTTGTGTTTCAGTTGATTGCGGGGCTGCAGACTGTGAAACCTGTGCAGCAAGCGATGACAGATCGACCCCCGCTTCCGACAGTACGCCGGCAAGAGCCTCAATGACCTTTCGATCACGCGAATGTTCGCGCCGCATGCGATCAAGCAACCGTGCAATCTCTGACTGTTCGCCACGTTGAAGCCTCACGCGTAGTTCGGCAACATCAATCATTCCATCACTAGTCTTAAGCTTTTTCGCCACATCTCGAAGTTTTGCAATACATTCAAGCTTTGCATCTGTTTGCAGAGCCCGCTCTTCGAGTAAACCCAAAGCCTCCCAGTGATCTTCCGGGGTGGAATCAGTTTTTTCGAGCAAGGCCTCTGCAGCACGCTGAGCCGCCAAATCAAAGCCAGCCTCCAGCGCCATCAGAAAGATTCCTCGCAGTTCATCGATCTCGAGTTCCTTCATGACAATTCGATGCCATCGCAAAGGAGGAAATTCTTCAAGCGGATGCTTCGACTGAACCGGTTGAGGAACAGACATTCCAAGGGAGGAGCGAACAACTCCCCATGCCTCGGTCGCATCGGCACGACGTGATCCTGCTTCTCCTTCTGTGATCATTGCGTCCACGCGGAGCGACATCGTTGGGTCTTTCATCGCATCACGGGGCGACTTGCCTTGAAGTTCTGGAAGAGGCGTCTCTGGCCAGAGCCTCTCAAATCGATTCCAGAGAGCCTCCCTGGAACGGGCATCTACGGCCTCTGCATTTTCTTGGGTTGATCCTGCAACCTCCGAACCTGCCGCCGCAGGAGAAACTCGACGATAACGACTCGAAAGCAACCAGACCGTTGGGCTCGCCTTCGGCATTGGGGCGTTTGATTCCTCTTTCAGGAATGTGGCCTCTAATAAAGGCTCTAGGAGTTTTTGGGCGGCTGCCATATCGGGGGCGAATCCCTGCAAAATAGCTTCTGCCGGACGATCGGTCTGTCGACCAAAAACTAAAAGTGTGGCGATTGCTCTTTCTGAATCGCCCTGATTTGTTGGCGATTCGTAGATTTGCCATGCCGAACGCGGAGGTACTGTTCCTTTTTCAAGCCAGCCAGTGCGATCGACCGTTAAGCTTTCGCAGTGGTGATTTTGTCGCAATTTTTCATCAATCATTTCAATCGACAATTCGGGGGAATCGAGAGTCACGCGATCTCTCTCCACTGCAATCATCGGAACACGATCGAGGTTTGCCTCCTGTTCAAGTGCCATTGCCCGAGCCATGGCTTCAACCTGATCGTCGTAAGGCACCGAGACGCATCGCGTTAATTCAATCCAGGCTTGCGCTGCTTCGGCTGGTCGAGCAAGCATCTCTGAAAGAATTGCTATGTTGACCCACAATTCTCTCACGGTTCCAGCGGTTCCGATGAGACTGCGAAAAGTTCGCAAGGCCCGCGAAAGCTTCCACGATCTGGCACATTCAAGCGCAATGCCAAACTCTTTTTTGTACGATGCATCGCTCGGGCATTCGGCAAGTACTTCTCTGGCACGAAGCGCCAGCGGTACGCCGGAACCTGCCACAATTCCCGCTAGCATTCTTCGATCTTCATCGCTGCCAAGAGAAGCTGCGTTCATCCACTCCACAAGTCCATGAGCGAAACCCGTTTGTCGTGCTTGTGCAGCAGCTTGTACCAGCGTTGCCGCAATTCGAACTAAATCGGCTGTGATTTCAGCGCCTGTTGCGTCGCGGGAACGATCAAAGCGATCCGCTGCTTCTTGAAAATGACCTGCCACAGCGTCGAGCAAGGACGACTGCGCAAGTGCCAACGTGTTTTCTGGAAATGCTTCGAGCATTGCACGGCCTGTTTTTGTGGCTTCTTCAATTTTTCCACTCGCAAGCTCAAGCTTGGTTTTGATTGCCATCACGCAAGCCCTACCGGGGCAACGATCTTCCACTTTGGAAACATTCTCGAGCGCACTTGAAATCTGATCACCTTCGATCAGTCGATCAATTTGCTCAAGATCACCAATCAAATCAGAACAGCAGAATTTAAGTTTCTTGCCCGTGCCACCCGGACACGGGGAATAGGGATCGATTGCCATCAGACTGCGTATGCCTCCGTTGTGATTCGAATCGGTCGATGTGCTTTGGAAATCTCGACCGAACTACTTAGGGGTCGGGTCATTTACCTTCTTCTATGAGTTCAATGAACCGGGGTGGGAAAAATGTACCAGAGTTTATCTCGCACAAAAACAATTCTCGATGGCATGCGAAAACCGTGAGTAGTATTTGTGGCGACAACACCTCAACCCCATACTTTTGGTATCTTCGATTCTGTGGCGGTTTGTGAGCGATTGTCCCCTTCCGTGATTTTTGGAGTCGCCGTGCAGCAACCACGCATCCTTGTGATTGATCCGGCTGGCCGATCGGGCCTCCCTTACGCATCACTCGTCGCTCGACTGCAGCCGATGGAACTGCGAGTCGAGGAATCTCTTGAAGCTGCAATGTTGAGCATTGCCCGAGATAGCTGGGACCTCGGCATCGTGACTGTCCGACAGCCTGGACCTTCTGCAGAAATCCTCTTTGCTGCTGTTTTACGAGCAGATCCCCAGTTGCCAATCGTTGTCATTGATCCGCATTCAAATGCTGTCACTGCAAGAGCCTGCCTTCAGGCCGGCGCCGGCGACTACCTTGATCTCAAGCGAGTGGAGATCGACCTTGAGGATACTCTCGCTCGACTCCTTGTATCGTCACGACGACGCGCTGCCGAAGAGGTGTTACGCAGAGCCATCGAGCGACCCTACACGTTTGATGACTTTGTCGGTGAAAGCCAGCCTATGCAGCAGGTCTACTCAATCATTGATCGAGTGGCCTCAAGCAATGTCGATGTTCTT
>Ga0194061_1001435_pt1 | contig 13837 bp, 14 predicted proteins | sample SepL2221m_MetaG_FD_163423 | JGI IMG/M metagenome (GOLD analysis project Ga0194061, IMG submission 163423) | Anoxic zone freshwater microbial communities from boreal shield lake in IISD Experimental Lakes Area, Ontario, Canada - Sep2016-L224-21m | ecosystem: Environmental > Aquatic > Freshwater >...
CAGCATATCAGGCTGAACGATGTCTTCAATTTTCAGCCACTCCAGTAAGCCGATCAGTGCATTCAAATAGCCGAGCGTTGCAAGCGAATGTGGGGTCGGATCACCGGTAGCGCAGCGGACGTGTGCTCTGACCCCAAATTTGCGTTGTGGCCGGAGAGCAGATACCCGAATCAGACACATTGCCGCCGGTCACGACAGACAGCTTACGGGGGCCCCAATTCATTGCCCGTCACAAGCAGTTCCTGGTGGACTTCTGCGTGCCCATTGCCGTCTTCCATCTTCGGGGAAAGCGGTCACTCGCCGGGCGGCCTTGTTACAGACTGCGGTCATTAGTAACAACATAAATCGACGCACACGTTTGACGACTCCTGAGGGGGCGGGTCTGCAGAAATTCAAATTTCCTCCCCGATACCTGGCATTAGCGACAGCTAACCGACCGTCTGCAATGATGCCTTGCCTTAGACCAAAGTGGCACTGGCAATCAGTTGCTATTCGCCCCCCAATCAAGTAGCCCTTTTAAACAAATTAGGCAATAAAGGGTCTATTAACGTCGAGGCGATTCACGGGGTTGAACATGCGGCGTGTGTTGTCCGCAATGACTCCGGCCACAAACCCAAACAGCGAGGGTGGAAGATCGTGGCCCATTCCCTCGACTATCAGTAGTTCGGCTCCTTTAATATTGGCCGCCGTGTCCTTCCCAGCTTCCGGGGAAACAAGTAGGTCGTCTGCCCCATGCAGCACAAGCGTCGGAGCACTGATGTTGGCTAGTCGTAACCTCAAGTCACCGGTTGCTGCGATGGCGGCGATATGCCGCCAAAACCCGGTTGGGTTGTATGCTCGTTTGACTTCGGCCAAGGCTTGGTCCCGTTTAGCGGATTCGTCGAACGGATAGCCTCGCCCGGCTATCGCTTGAGAAAAGGCAACGCAATGTGCGAGATAGCCCTGTTCGTCTTTCAAAGGATGTGGCGCGAGCGATGTCATCGCCGCCATCACTGCAGGGCTGGCCTGCGGCAAATCACGATTGCCAGTACTCGACATAATGGAAACCAGAGATAGAACGCGTTCAGCATGCTCGCTGGCCAACAGTTGTGCAATCATGCCGCCCATTGATCTCCCAACGACGTGCGCTCGTTTGATCATTAACGAATCGAGTAGTCCTACAGCGTCGTTCGCCATATCAAACAGCGTATAGGGCACATTGGGCGTTTCGCCGCGAGAGACTGCGTCGGAAATTGCAGCGAGATCAGGCATCGACGCGCTATGAAAGTGGGTTGAAAGGCCAGCGTCGCGATTGTCAAAGCGAATCACGCGGAAGCCTTGTTCTGCCAATATCTGGCAAAACGGTTCGCTCCAGCGAGTCATCTGCGTACCCAGACCGGAAATCAGCAGAACAGCTTCCGCATCGCTATAGCCAAAACAATCGTATTCAATTTCAATTCCGTTCGCTTTAATCTTGGGCATGGCGTGTCGTCCTTAAATGGTTTTGTGTTGCGCGCCTTTTGGGAGCGCTCCGATATTTTGTTTGGCAGGCTTCACTACAGCACCACGGATGCACCGCCAGGCTGTGCAAGTGGCTCCGTACCCAGCAAATCGTCGCGATAGCGTTGCTCATGAGAGTGCTAAGTTTGGCGTGCGTGCAAGCGTTACCAGTGCTGCGGAAACCATTTCAATCGCTGCGGGGGCGATTGATTCGACGGCTTCGGTGCAAATGCTATCGGCAGTCTCGCGTGCAGCGTGCACCAGCGCACGCCCGGCTGGGCGAAGCACGGCCTGACGAAATCCATTCGCACCTTCGCGCACTACGAGGCCAATCTTCTCGAGCACGATCAACTGACGCAGCACAGCCGATTGAGGCTGACCCAGCGGACGCACGAGTGCCGGAATGCTTACCCGACCACCGTCTGCTTCCGCGAGCAAATTCAGTAGCGCAAAGTCGTTGAAACTGATGCCATGGTAAATGCCCAACTCGTCGTCAAGCTTTAGTTGCAGGCTGGCGTGGGCACGGTGTAGCGCCAAACAGAATCCGAGATTCGTGTTCATTGAGGTTCGCTCCTGGGTTCGTCGTAGCCGAGTTCGCCGACACAAGGGATCTCCTGGCGCCATAGGCTAACTAGCATTTCCAATTCCTGTGCGGGATTGAACGCGGGATCTTCGCTAGGTTTGACCATGTCGATTACTTCGAAGAAGAAGCTGGTCTCGCCGCACTCGACCCAGTCCTGCGCAAGCCTCGCATTGCGATGCAGTCCATGCTGCAGTTCAAAACGATGCCGGTTGAGTGTGCCCTGAACGTTCGTACTTCCGGCAACCAACGCTCGGCCCGTTATCTGGTTACGGATCGCATATACGCCTGCTCGGGTTTTCGTCTCCAGATACTGTCGTTTCAGCGTCTTTTTGTTTGTCATCATCAATCCTTTTTGTTCCAAATAAGTCACGGCGCAAGCGATGGCACCTCTGCCAACGGGAGCGGACAAGCAAGGTACCTAAGGTAATCGCGAACGTCGGTCGGCCAAGCTTCGGTCAGTTGGTGGAACTTTGCCGCGTCATTTGCGAACAGTGCACGCGAGGCCTCTTCAAACCCAGCCATATCACCAGCCATGGTGGACATGAAGTGGTACGCACGTTCATTCGTCAGGCGTTGTCGGTCTCGGTCCACGCTTGCCCGGCGTGCCTCATCAATCAGTTTCCGCAAAGTCACCGATGCACCGCCTCGCTGTGCAGCCAACCAATCCCAGTGGCGCGGCAGTAACGTGACTTCTCTCGCGACAACCCCAAGCTTTGGCCGGCCACGGCCACGTGGCTCACCAGGATCCGCGGACTCAATCAGTGCCGAGTCGGTTCCCTGAAGCTGGTACCCGTCTGGAGGTAGACGTGCAAACATCTCGGCATCGCTTCCTCGAATGTCGATATCGACAACTTGGCCAGTCTGGTCGCAGAATGTCAGCAGCGGATTGGGTACGCCAGTCGCCAGGGCGTGTTTCACAGCCAATGCGTTGACGGGCAAGCTGCCGGAGGCGATGCGCTTGTGGCCGTTGAAGCTGGTGTAGGAAGGTGCAGCGGTATCAATCACGGTGAGATTTGTCTTGAATTGGATGAGCGAATAATACCCGGGTTAAATTACAGTGTCAATAATACCCGGGTTAAATTTGTGCAAATGTGCTTCTGTGACTGACGCATCGGTACTGCCATGGGTTGAAAGCCCAATTCGCCGAAAGTTGTCAAGCCCGGTTTGGAGCAGGTATTTCGGAAAGGTGAAGACCGGCTATGCGTCTTTTGCGGGCACAGGTAATTGAAATGCCGGCAGTTGGGTCAGTAAATTGGACGGCGCTGACAGCTACTCTGCTAATAATGAACGAATGCGCGCAAATTCCCACTCAAATCTCAAAGTCCTGGCGTTCGACGTTTTCGGCACTGTGGTCGACTGGCACAGTGGTATTGCCCGAGAGGTAAGGGCGCTACGACCAACGGTGGACGGCGAAAAGTTTGCATTGGCCTGGCGTGCTGGCTACCAACCGGCGATGCGCCGTGTAATGTCGGGCGAACTGGGCTGGACGCTGATTGATGACCTGCACCGCCTCATCCTTGACCAGATTCTTGGGCAGTTCGGCATTGCTGACCTGACCCAGGCTGAGAAGCATCACCTCAACAAGGCGTGGCACCGGTTGGACCCGTGGCCCGACGTGGTGTCCGGGCTAACGCGACTCAAGTCTCGCTTCACAATCTGCACGCTATCAAATGGCAACATCGGTCTGCTCGCAGACCTGGCCAAATATGGCGGCCTGCCATGGGACTGCATCTTGTCGGCCGAGGTGTTTCGGGCTTACAAGCCTGACCCCGCGACATACCTGGGCGTGGCGCGGGTGTTTGATGTGTCACCGGCCGAGGTCATGCTGGTGGCAGCCCATCAGGACGACCTAGCCGCTGCACGCGCCTGCGGCCTACAGACCGCGTACATTGAACGTCCAGCAGAATTTGGAGCGGCCCACCCCAAGGACATCTCGCCCCACAAGCACAACAACTGGCATGCGCAAGACTTCCTGGCGCTGGCGGATAAGTTAGGCTGCTGACTGGAAGTTATTTCTGCCTGCGAGTTCAGGTCTGGGCTTTATTTATCCAGTGACGTAAACAGGTTTGCTGGTTGAAAAGCCGTTCGACACAACTGCAATCGACTCCTAGAGACGCTGAGGAGCCGCACATGAAAGGCAGCTTACGGGTTGCCCAATTCATTGCCCGTCAAAAGCCGTTCCTGGTGGACTTCGCGCCCCCGAAAACGACCGATGTTCCAAGATACGGGACACTTGTTCCGGGCTATGTCGACGGTCGGGCGGGCCTAAGTGAAGCGCTGCAGGCGCGGTAAGAACTTGCCGCGCAAGTAAGCAAGTCGCAGCAGTATCGCGCCCGCCACCACCCACACCAACAGCGCCATGGCCGAGGCCTCGACGCCGTAAGTCCCGCCGCTGAGCCACTCTGGGCCGCTCATCGAACCGTGCAGCCAGCCCTTGGCCTCATGGCCCGACACCGGAACCGAGAACACGGCCGAGAACAGGTAGTTCCAGGCGAAATGCATGCCCATGGGCAGCCACAGGCGCTGGCTGAGTTGATACGCCGCGGTGAAGGCGAGCGAAGCCGCTGCCGTCACCAGCACACCCAGCAGACTGATCTCGCCTGGCAGGTGGGCGGCAACGAAAAGCACCGTCGAAAACACAAGCGCACGTCGGCTGCCCCAGGCCTGTTCGGCGATGCGGAACATTACTCCTCGGATCAACAACTCCTCTATAACCGAGACCAACAGCATTTCAGGGATCTGCTTGAGGAGTGGAAAACTGTCGCCAAAACCCTCTAATCGGTAGACACCCAAACCCCACAGTGGCGCCAGGGTGAGTAGACCCAGCAGCGCGCCCAGCCCGGCCCCACGCGCCCACTCACCCGGCGCGCCGGAGCCGCCTAGTTCGGTGACCGCTCGCCGCTCGACCCGGTTCACGTAAATCCAGTAGCCCAGCGCACAAACCAGCGCCGCCACCAGGTTGGGCCAGGGTACGCCCATGTCCTTGGGCAGCAGTGCCTCCATCAGCGCGAAGGTCATTGCCAGTGGCAGAAACATCGCCAGCGATGCGGTGATCATGCGTGCGAGTGAGTGGCGCAGTACCCGGCGCCCCCAAGTGTCGAAATCGGGCCTGGCTGGCGGGAGGGTGTAGATTTTGGGATTCATGAACGGGGCGATCCTACAAACATTAGCCAGAGCCGTCGGGCGGGGATTGCGGTTATGGGTCAGGACTCGGCACGTTATGGATATCGCTCAGGGGCCTCCAAGGTGATGACCCCGCTAGATGAGGGTCTTGTCGAAGAAGGCCGTAATTTCGACGGCGAGCTGCTTCAGGAACGCATCGCGATCGAAACCAGGCGGGTTTGCGGCGATGTCACCGTCATGGCTAAGGATGGACATGCTGGGCGTATTCATGAAGGCGAAGTGCCAGGCGTTGGGCACCCGATGCAGGTTCGGTGCTGGCAGATTGCTGGCGACCCACTCGGCATGAAATCGCGGCACCAGGAACCGATCAAGCTCGGCCACGTAGATCATGGTCGCCGGGCGAACCGCGGCGAGCGAATCGGCGGTGAGCAGCACACCTGTTGGAGCCATCGCGACGATGGCCCTAACGCGCTCGTCCTTGAGAGAGGGCGTGACCGCTGGCAACGGCGTCGTTGCGTCCCCCGAGCGACCTATGCCACAGAAGATCGGGTCTTCGGATGCCTCGGCCTGGCAGTGCTTCCTCATCCGGGACAAGTCTGGCTTGGCTCCCGCCAGCGCCAGCACCGTGTAGCCGCCGGCCGAGTGTCCAAGCGCACCCACGCGAGGCCCCTGGCTGTCGGTCGCGATCCGATCCTTCCATGCTGGATTGGCCAGGATCGCGTCGATGACCTGAGAAGCTTGCCGCGGCCGCTCGTCGAAGTAGCGCTCTGGGCCCTTCTCCAGCAGTGACCGATCCTGGTAGTTGTCGCCGGGATGACGGAGTGCAGCGACTAGATAACCGTTGCTGGCTAGGGCTTGCGCCAGCGTGCTATGTCCGAGCTCGGTGCCGCTGATGCCGTGACTGAGTAGGATCAGCGCCTTGACCTTGTCGACGGGTTTGCCGCCGATCGCGACGTCGAGCGCGAACGGCCCCATGGGGATGGCCCGTGGCGCGGCCATCGTCGGATAGTACAAAGCGACTGTCGTCGTGGGAGCATCAGGTGTCGTACCAGCGATCTGGATCTGCATCCAGCCGGCCTCGTAGGCGTGCGCGTGTGCTGCGATAAGCAGGGTGGCGAGCGAGGGCAGGAGGCGCCGAAGAAGGTAGGTCATGTGCGATTCCCTATGGTGGTGGAGTGGTCACGCACAAGTTTAGGCAAGGCAACACATTAAGTAACCCTACCAAAGTATGGATTTTTGGCGTCACTGCCGTTTGGCGTGCACTTAAAGCAATTTCAATTGCACCGCGCGTGCAACCGCTTCGGTCCGTCGCTGCACGTCCAGTTTGGCGAAAATATTCTGGTTGTGCCACTTGATCGTGCTCAGTGACACAAACAACAGTTCGCCAATGTTTTGATTGGAATGGCCTTCCTGAATCAGGCGAAGAATCTCCAGTTCTCGATCGCTGAAGGCGCCCAATGGCAAGTGGGATGAGGTGGCTGCAGCAGCTACATCCACACGTTTTTCTTGGGTCACCCGCGTGCCAAACGCGCTGAGTAGCTTTGAAACATACGGTGCCGTACCCGTTTCATGCGACAGCTGGCGTAGCACTGTTTGCATAGGATCGCCCTCATCCACAAACAGTCGAATAGACCCTTGAGACTGCGCTTTCGCGACGCACTCGCGCAGCAACCCGAGTGCCTCATCTACTTGCCCGATGGCGTGGTGAATGATGACCTGCAACACCATCGCCTTGAGCGCATCTTGCGTGCGGAACTCTACTTCCAGATTGCGCCGATGGTTTTCGATGGCCCGCAATGCATCCAACCCCTCGCCCTGTGCCAATAGTGTTCTGGCAAGGCCTGCGGGAAGCTCATGTGTGCGTGCCAAGTCGGCTGCATTTACTACGTCTCCATGGCGAAGCATGTGCTGCACCCGCAAGTCGGCCGCTTCTCGCATGCGATCGGTCAATGGCCCTGTTTGTATCAGCTTATTGGCTCGCTCTACCAGAGCTTCTGCCTTAATGTCCTCGCTTCTGGCGCTCAGCAGACGAGCCCGCAACAGATCAGCACCTATTTCGGACTTACTCTTTGCAAGGTCAACAAGCTCGCTGCACAGCAGAGCAAGAGACTCGGCTTCATCAACCACGTTCCAGTCGTAGAGAATCTTGGCCAGCCCAAGATGTGCCTCAAAACCCAACACATGGGATGGGTCGCCAATCATTTTTATAACCTCGCGGTAGGTGGCCGCGGCGGAATGGAGCTGGTAATCAGTCGCTTGAATACCGGCCAAAGCGGTTGATGCGACTGCAGCAAACATTACATTTCCGGAAGATAAACCTGCGCCTATCACTTCAGAAAAAGCCGCGCTAGCCTGAACTCGCTCCCCGCGAAACATTTGGGCTACACCCAAGGCACAATGCGCAGCGGTGCGAGCGGGGCGACTCTCTGGGTTCAATAGCTCTAGAGCACGGCTCGCATGGGCATAAATCGCTTCTGCCTCGTTCCGGTATACCGCCAGCCAGGCCCGAAGTACAGCAATTTGGCCAAAGATGTCCGTCGTCGATGAGTCTCGCGGGGCACTTGTCATAGCGGCTTCGGCACCAGACAATTTCTCTTCTAGCTGGCCGGGATGGCCCGCAAACAGCAACGACCAGGAAAACGCCACCCAAAGGAACGGGTAGGTGTTCAAAGCAGCGTGGGGCAAATTTGAGAGCCAGTTCACAACAGGCGCGGTCACACCCCGAAAGTACAAGGGCATGCCATTGCCTTGGATCAACCGCACCGCGAGCGCTATGTCATTTGCCAGCGTGGCTTGATGAAAAGCTTCAATATCCATGCCATTGGCCTCATACCATTGGCAAGCGCGCCGGTGAAGTGGCGCAGCAGGTTCATTTTGACCCAGACGTTGACGCAACAGGTCGGAAAACAAATGGTGGTATCGATACCACCGGCGATCGGAGTCCAAAGGCACGATGAACAGGCTGGCCTTGTCCAACTGATTAAGGATGTGCTCCCCACCGTGGCTTTGCAACACCGCATCGCACAGCGGGCCACACAGTCGGTCCAAGACCGAAGTACGAAGCAAAAAAGACTGAACATCGTCGGGCTGCTGGTGCAGGACTTCTTCAATCAAGTAGTCCTGCACGAAGTGATGGCTGCCAGTGAAGGACGCGATGAATGTCTCGGGGTCCTTGTGCGTGTGCAACGAAATGGCCGCCAATTTCAAGCCCGAAATCCACCCTTCTGTGCGAGTCTCCAGGGCTTGAATCTGGGTCTTGGAAAGGCTTACATTGCCCCCTTGCTGGAAGAACTCGACGGCCTCTTCCAACCCAAACCGAAGGTCCTGTTGACGAATCTCGGCCAGTTGCCCGTTGAGGCGTAATTTACCGAGCGAGAGTTCTGGCGCCTCCCGACTGGCGATGACCAAGTGCAACTGTGGGGGCATATGGTCGATCAAGAACGACAGCACCTCATTGGCGCCCGTACTTGCCGCCAGATGGTAGTCATCCAGAATCAGTACCAGCTTACCGGGGATCATGGATAACTGGTTCACCAACAACGTCAAGACAGTCTCTGCTGAGGCTGGCGGCGAGCTCCTCAACATAGCCGCCAGACCTGAGCCAACAGTTTGAGAAATCACCTCCAATGAGGAAACCAGGTATTCGAGAAAACGGTTGGGGTCGCGGTCCTCTTCTTCCAGAGAGAGCCAGGCGCTTGGGTATGGGCAATCCTGTGCCCATTGGCTAACCAATGTGGACTTGCCGAATCCTGCTGCCGCGCACACCAGCGTCAGCTTACGCGAGAGGCCCTCGTCAAGGCGCTTGGTCAGTAATGCGCGAGAAATGTCATGGGCTGGCCGGGGCGGAGCGAAGAACTTGGTGGCCAGTAGGGCTGTTGACATTGGGAACCTATCTAGGTGCGAAACGACACAGGTTTGACCCTGCAAAGGCGTTAGGTGCTTCGAAGTGTACGCAGAACCATACCTTAGTACGGTTACAAAAGTGGGGCCAGTTCATAAACTCCTTTGATGACAAACGCCACCCGAATCGATTGGAAGGTACCGCTGGTACTGCTGTTTATCAGCGCAATCCCCTTAGCTGCTGGAATCGCTCGCCTGATAGGTCTTGCCGGCAATCCCGGGATCAGCACCGAGAACGCCCGATTCGTTGAGGCACCCTTTCCTGTGATTGTGCACATCGTTAGCGCAAGTCTGTTTTCCATATTAGGCGCTTTGCAGTTTTCTTCAGGGCTGCGTCACCTAAGCCCCAAACGGCACAGGGTCTGCGGACGCATAGTGGTTGCAAGCGGAGTACTTGCTGCACTGACGGGTTTGTGGATGACGGTCATGTACCCAATCCCGCTCGAATTGCAGGGCAGCTTGCTTTACGCAGTGCGCGTTCTTGTGAGCGTCGCGATGCTGCTGTCGATATTTGTCGCAGTGGTCTCTGTCACGGATGGCGAGATCGCCACGCACCGTGCCTGGATGATTCGCGCCTATGCACTGGGTCAAGGTGCTGGCATGCAAGTCGTGGTGCTTTTGCCCTGGATTCTTCTCATCGGTAAACCCAGCACGTTGCAACGGGACGTGCTAATGAGTCTGGCGTGGCTGATCAATCTGCTTGTCGCAGAGATGGCAATCCAAAGATGGTCGCCACGAAATTTGAATTTCTATAGAGGAACCGCATGAAGAATATTCTCATCGCCACAGTGGCGGCAAGCATGCTTGGTGCGTGCGGATTCATGACCCCAGCCAAACAATATGCAGGGGACGTTCTCGATGTATCCGGCATTGCACTGGTCAAGGGCCACTTGGGGATTCCGTTTTCGGATGAATACCACGCAACCATTGCAGGCTACACAAAAGTTGAACCCGCAGGTCCTGGCGAGCAGAAGAAGTTCGGACTCCCTGGATTTACGGACTATCCGAGCGAGATTCAGGTGCTAGCCGGAGATTACAAAGTCCATGTCTATTGTTTTAGAGGCTTTTCGAGCTATCGACCCAGCACGCAATTGACGGTCATGGCGGGGAAAACTTACTTACTCAAATGCGAAGTACGGGACGGTCAAGCAGTCATTGAAACCCTTGCTAGCTCCACTTAACGGACCTTACCACTCCCATCCCGCCCATCCAAACACTGATTCAGCTTAAAGCTATGAAAACCTTATCAAACCCAAGCGCACTGAATGTCCGCACAGCCATGTCGATCCTTCTGGTGTCAGTGGCCAGCCTCTCGGCCTGCTCGACGATGCAAGCCACTGACACCGGCTTCTTGAAAAATCGAAGCGAGATGACGAGCTCGCGGGACGGCAGTACTGCCTACTTCCGTTCTCAAACGTCGATAGACCCTCATCAGGTGCGCTCTCTTTCGGTTGAATGGGCCATGCCAAACGACGCGGGCATTTCCGAGACTGAAAGGGCACGACTGATTTCCACGCTGCAGGCTGCCATTTCCAGGGAAACTGAAGCACTTCCCAAAAATGCTGAAGGGCACCCAGTGATCATCCGCGCGGTCATCACCAGGGTCGAGTCTGTGTCTCCTGCTCTCAACGTCGTAACAGCGGTACTGCTCACGGTGCCGCTGGACCGTGGTGGCGCGGCCGTGGAGATCGAAGTTTTGGATGCTGACACGCGTCAACCGCTGGCAAGCATGGCGCATGCTCACTTCGCCCCTTTGTCTGAATTCAAAGCAAGGTTTTCCGCCCTGGCGCCGGCGGAGTTGGCATTGAACGCGGCCGCGGTGGAACTGGCCAAGCTCTTAGGCAGCAAAGGTTAAGGTAGCCGCGATGAAAACATCTTTGCAATATGCATTCGCAATGGCGTTGGGACTTACGTTGCCCTCCATTGCGTCTGCTGGAATTGTGCAAGAGCACCAAGGGCGCTGGCTCGGCGAAATGAAAGTCCCAGATGGTCGACTGCTCAAGATTGGGGCCGACTTATTCACAAGGGCCGATGGCACCTACTGGGCCAGCGTGTCCAGTCCGGACCAGAATGTCTATGACATTCCGGTCAAAAGTATCAAGGAATCCGGCGACACACTGGAACTTGATCTTGGCACCGCTGCAGTGAAACTCACCTGGAGCAAAGACCACTTCAATAGCGAATGGATTCAAGGTCCCGCTCCTTTGGCCCTGACCATGAATCGGGTAAAGGAATTTCCCAAAAAGATTAGGATTCAGGCGCCTAAAGCCCCCTTCCCCTATACAGACCTATCACTTGCAATCGCCAGCACAGATGGAGTCACGCTTGGCGCGACACTCTCTATCCCGAACGGCAAGACCAATCCCAATGTAGTGATCCTGGTTCACGGAAGTGGCCCGGGAACCCGAGACGTGGAAATAGCCGGACACCGACCATTCTCTGTTTTGGCAGACTACTTGGCGCGACGGGGTGTTGCGGTTTTGCGATACGACAAGCGCGGAATCTCACGCTCCACCGGTGACTACGAGAATCACACGCTCCCACAGTTGGTTGAAGATTTGAATGCAGTTGTCGAGGCGATGGCCGCCCGAAAGCAATTCGCGAACTTGGGGCTGATTGGTCTTAGCGAAGGACCTCAAATTGCAGCTGAAGTTGCCGCCAAGAATCCGAAGACTGTGAACTTTGTGGTCTCGCTTGCAGGAACCGGCCTTCCTGGTATTGAAATGCTAGTGCTTCAGGACCGGGTGTGGGCGAAAGACCACGGGGCGAATCCCGCGGAAGTAGAGCGGCTGATGGTCTACGTGCGCGCGTACTATGAAGCGATATTGACCAACGCTGAAGTGCAACCGCGTATAGAAGCGCTCAAGGCACTTTATGAACGACTTTCACCAGAAGAAAAATCATTGGTGGAAAAGCATCAGATGAACGAAGGAACACTCTCCGTGTCTTGGGCCGCCAAACCATTTCTGCGCGCGACACTCCTGTCCAATCCCCAGGTTGCGTGGCGCCAGGTGCAATGTCCTGTGCTGGCACTGGGCGGGAGCCTTGATCATCAGGTGCCTGCCAAAGAAAATCTGGCTGGAATCATCGCCGCATTAAACGCGGGAGGAAATGAAAAGGTGGAATCCGCTGAATTGCCTTTTCTCAACCATCTTTTTCAAACAGCGAAAACCGGCGCGGAGGATGAATACGACAAAATTGACGAGACACTTGCGCCGATCGTTTTGCGCCGAGTCGCACAATTCGTAATCAAGCAGCGCTGAGGGGCAGCGGACCAGCAGCCAGCTACCAGCAGAGCCCTGCGGACTTATCCCACATCACTTATGTCCAGGGAATTTAACAGGGCATCGTTCAAAGCAGAAGTCCTTTTTGAAAGAAATGCTCAATGGCTCCGATTCTTGGCTATCGCTCAATCGGTGTGGGCCTTTTCATCGCACTCACGTTGCCACTCTGCTTCAGTCCTATCGCGGCGTGGGGCCAGTCGGATGACGTCGTACCCACCGCCGTAGATGAGACCGGTAGAACCGATGTACGCGCGCAAGAGATTGACAGCATGCTGTCGAAATACTTCGCGCCAGGAGAGCCAGGCGCGACCGTGATTGTTTCGCAACGGGGCGCCATCCTGTTCCGTAAAGCGTATGGGTTGGCCAATATAGAAATGAACATGCCGTTACGGCCTGAAATGTCGCTACGAACAGGTTCAGTCACGAAGCAATTTACCGCCGCTGCCATCATGTTGCTCGTCGAACAAGGCAGGCTCTCTGTATCGGACGAGATCGGAAAGTATTTTCCACAGTACCCCGAACAGGCCCGTCACGTCACCATCGAACACCTGCTAACGCATACTTCCGGTATCCGAAATTACACGGAGCTTGCACACTTTGGCGCGGCGATGACAAAGGACGTAAGCGTCGATGAAGCCATCGCCTTCTTCGATGAAGTCCCTCTGCAATTTCAGCCGGGTCAACGCTTCTCGTACAGCAACTCGAATTACTTTCTGCTCGGGGCCATCATTGAAAAGGTGTCCGGCATGCGATATTCGGACTTCATGCAGCAACGGATTTTCCAGCCACTGCAAATGCGCAGCACGGTTGTCGAGACATCCACAAGCCCAGTTTCATCGGTCATTGGATACACGCAAGACAGAAAGGGTATCGCCAGTGTGAATCATTACAGTATGAACTGGCCCTTTGCGGCGGGCGCCTTGCGCACCAGTGTCGACGACCTTGTGCGCTGGGACAGCGCGATCACGACCGGCAAACTCCTGGGGCGAGTGTCCTGGGACAGCATGGCCACAGATCGGACGCTCAATGGCGGCAGCCACACAGGCTATGGCTATGGCTGGTTCATCCGCAGACTCGGTGGCAGCCATGCCCTGGAGCACGGCGGTGACATCGGTGGCTTTAGCGCGGACACTTGGCGTTTTCCAAAAGAGGAGTTGTTTGTGGCCGTGCTGACCAACAATGATTCGCATGAACCCGCAGCGGACTCCATCGCTGAAAAGATCGCAAAAATCCTCCTGCGTCGTTAGCGAAAGGCTTCCCTTGCACGTGCAGCCGACCCAGCGCGATGTCTGGTTTCTCGCGGCTGGCCACTACCAGATGCAACAGCGCCACAATGCCCGTGCCCACTTCCGCTTCCATCGCCTGCAGTGACGTCACCACCTGGTCCAGAACGCGAGTGGGGTCGTGGTCCTCTTCGTCCAACTGCAACCATGCGCTGGGGTAGGGGCAGTGGTGCACTGGTATGCGG
>Ga0194061_1001437_pt1 | contig 13819 bp, 15 predicted proteins | sample SepL2221m_MetaG_FD_163423 | JGI IMG/M metagenome (GOLD analysis project Ga0194061, IMG submission 163423) | Anoxic zone freshwater microbial communities from boreal shield lake in IISD Experimental Lakes Area, Ontario, Canada - Sep2016-L224-21m | ecosystem: Environmental > Aquatic > Freshwater >...
CGGACAGAATTTGGATTTAAGGGCGCATCGCCGCGCGGCTTGCGCGCACGGGGCAAATGCGGCATCGAAACGCGGATGAGTGAAAGCCGCCGCATCGAAGTGAACCTCGGCCCGCGCAGCTACCCCGTCGTGATCGGCGCTGGGTTGCTCGGCGGTCTCGGCGCTACCCTGCGTGCGGAGGGGCTGAAGCAGACGGGCGCATTCGTGATCACCGACCCGCACGTCGCCGCGCATTACTTTGAAAAGGTGCGCGCATCGCTGGCGGACTCGGGCTTTGCGAAGATCGTCCGGCACGACATCACCGCCGGCGAGGCGGGAAAAAACTGGGACGAGTTCACGAAGACCTGCGCCGCGCTGCTGGAGGCATTCCCCGATGCCGCGACCGCGCCGCTCGTGCTCCTGCTCGGCGGTGGCGTAGTCGGCGACCTCGGCGGATTCGCGGCGGCGGTGTTCCGGCGCGGCGTGCCCTTCGTGCAGATTCCGACCACGCTGCTCTCGGCGGTGGACTCGAGCGTCGGCGGCAAGGTCGCGGTGAATTTCGGCGGCGTGAAAAACATCATGGGCGCATTCAGCCAGCCGCGCATCGTCGTGTGCGACCTCGACGCGCTGCGCACGCTCGGCCCGCGCGAAATCCGCAGCGGCATGGCCGAGGTGATCAAATACGGCGCGGTGTGCTCGCGTTCACTTTTCGAGCAGCTCGAAGCTGGCGCGCTGGAGAAAATGCTCGCGCTCGATCCGCCGACGCTTACTGACATCGTCGCGCAGTGCGTCCGCCTGAAGGCCGACGTCGTCGAGCAGGATGAGCACGACAAGCTCGGCATCCGCAACGTGCTGAACTTCGGCCACACCATCGGCCACGCGCTGGAGCTTTCCGCCGACTACGCGCTCACGCACGGCGAGGCCATCTCCGTCGGCATGGCCGCCGCGACGCGCATGGCCGTGCAGCTCGGGATGGTCGGCGAGGATTTCCAAAAGCGCCTCACCGTGCTGCTCGCGCGTGCCGGCCTGCCGCTCACGCATCCGGACGCGCCCGGCCTCTACGACCGCATCCTGCGCGCGTTGCAGCTCGACAAGAAATTCCGCGATGGGAAAAACCTCTTCGTGCTGCCCACGGGCGTCGGCTCATGGGCACCGCGGGAAAATGTGGACTGGCCGCTCGTCCACGACTGCGTGCGCGCGGTGCTCGTCGCGTAATCTGTCAGCGGCGTTTTTCGCGACATCATGCGCAATGCCGCGTCGTCTGCGGTCAAAGGGTCATGTGTTGATTCCACGCCTGACGAACGGCAGCCAAATCTGTGGCGCTCAACACACCGAGACGCCGCAGAAAAATAGTCTTCTCGGCGGTCACAAGCCGGTCGAGACGCGCGACCGAAGGCTTAAGCAGTCCGGCTGCCTGCCAGTCGTGAAGTGTGACATCAAGCATCCCGGTGCGACTCACTGAGGTGACGCGACAGATGACGGCATCCTGCTGAAGGTCGAAAAGCACCAGAGCCGGACGAATCTTGCTGCCGGTCCCCGACGTGAATGGGAACTGACAAATGAAAACCTCGCCAAACATCAGCGGCAGGAATCGTAGATGGCATCCTCAGGCGAGTCATCGCGGAGGAACTGTTGGTAAGCGCCCAAGCGCCATTCGGCATCCCCGGTCAGTTCGTCCGTCAGAACGATGATGCGTGCTCTGCCAGTCTTGGGAAGCTGATCGGCAACCTCCTGCGGAATGGGCAGCATCCGCGAGTCGCTCAACTCGGTGGTGAATTCGATGGCGTGCATGTCTGAAAAGTATCGCCCAAGAGGAGGCAGGTCAATCCGCGGGATCTCACGACGCGCAAGCAATGACCACAAGCGTACCTACGCCGCGCCTCTGCGAGCGCGTCCTCCGCGCGCTGCAGCTCGACAAGAAATTCCGCGACGGGAAAAATCTCTTCGTTCTGCCCACAGACATCGGCTCCTGGGCACCGAGGGAAAATGTGGACTGGACGCTCGTCCATGAATGCGTGCGCGCAGTCCTCCCCTGAGCCGTCGCGGCGTTCATTAACCCTGCGGCCAACGTATCGAGGGGCAACAGTTAGGCGCTACAGAGCATGGTCATTTGAATATAAACTGAATGTTCATGTCCCATGCCATGTGAGACCATGCAAACGAAAGAAGCGTGGCAACGTAAGCGGTAATCCGCTCGCCCCAAGTCTTGTAGCTGACCAGTAGAAAGAATCCCCACCCAATCGGAATCAGACTGATTATGAGTAAAGAGATGTTAAAATGAGGACACCCACAATAGAATGCCGAAAAGAGCGGCAGCGAAACCGCATGGACAATGGCGGTGCGCACAGACCATGCCTCGGCTCGGCTGTATTGTGGACTAACTGGATGCTCTGGAGTAAGTTTTTGCATGTGGTGAGCGATGACGCGCTAACATCTGATTATACGTCCTGCGGTCCTTTTCAGTTCCCTCAAACCGTCGCGCGCTGGAGCACTTGGAGCCAGCCGTGCAACTTTTCCCCGAGGCGCGGGTCGCCGGTTTCGGCGGCGTGCAGGAGGTTGTTGAGCATTCGCGCGAGCATGACGCGCGGCTTGCACGGGAGGAGATGGTGCGGCTGGAGATCGAGGCCCTGGCTTTCGAGGAGCTTCTGGCAGTCTTCGAGCTGGAGGCGGCGTCCGGCGTGGAAGGGATCGAGGAAGACGCCGCCGACCCGCACGACGAAATGTCCCGGCAGTCCCACGCCGAGGATCGGCAGGCCGGCGCGGCGGCCCACGAAGATGTAAATGAGGCAGAGCGTGATCGGGTTTCCGCGGCGGCCTTCGATCACGCGCGGGAGGAGCGAATTTTCCTCCGCATAGTAGTCGTCCTCGTTGCCGCGGAAGCCGAGTTCGCTGCCGAGGAATGCGGCCATTGTGTTGCATTGCTGGATGACGGTGTCCTTGCCGAGGAGCTTGCGCGCGAGCGTGGAACCCCACTGGTCGAGCTGCGCGCGGAGGTCGTCGAAATCCTCGCCGGGCGCGACGACCGAGGAGAGCGTCCATGCGGCATCCTCGATGTCGCCGTCCTCGGGAAAATTTGCGCACAGCTTTCCAAATTTCTGCTCTGCGGCCTCGCCTGCGATCTGGGCGATGGTTTCCTTCAGCCGGCGCTCGGCGCGTCCGTTTGCGTCGGGGAGGAGTTCGCGGAGGTCGGCGAGCGTGTCCGGGCCGCGGGCGATGAGCTGGCTTTGCACGAGTGCCGCAGTGTCGGAATCCTCGTCGGCGAGGAGCGACAGGATGGAATCGCGCTGCGGAAGCATGGCGCACGCTAGTTGGCGGGCGGCGGCAGTCAAGCGGAGGGGGAGTTGAGTGCAGGGCTCACGCATCGAAATTTACACCGGCGAGCGACGGCGACTCCCGGGTGGAGCACGCGACTCGCGTGCTGTTTCCGGCGACCCGCCGGAAACACCGCGTGGCGTCCGAGGAAACACACAGGATTTCCAAATCTGTGCGCGCTCAAATCTGAAAACTGCTCGCGGACACACGCGCGTCGGGTGTCTGCGGCGAGTCGCCGCAGACAGCACGCGAGTCGCGTGCTCCACCCGAAAGCTTCCGCACGCCGCCGGCGCAATTCTGATGCGTCGGCTCTGAGTGTTCAAAGTTGAGAGGGTGCGGGCGCGCAAGTTTTCCGTGCTTGCGGGAAGCCTCGATTCGCCTCTCAACTCTCAGCCCTCAGCTCCCAACTTCCCCCGCACATGTGCTCTGCCCTCCTCCGTCACCTCCTGCCAGCGGCAATCGTCGCATTCACATTCAGCGCGCACGCGCAGGAGTGGACGCGCTTCCGCGGACCGAATGGATCGGGGCTCGCGAATGCAAACCTGCCAGAGCAGATCACCGAGAAGGACATCAACTGGCGCTGCAAGCTGCCGGGCACCGGGCACTCGTCGCCGGTCGTGTGGGGTGATCGCATTTTTGTCACCGTCACGCCGGAGGGCAGCGCGGATTCGGAGGCGAAGCGCGCGGTGGTGTGCGTCGGCGCGAAGGATGGAAAAATCGCGTGGCAGCGCGAATACGCGACGGGCATCTACCGCAAGCACGCGGACAACAGCTTCGCGAGCCCGTCGTGCACGGTGGACGCGGACCGCGTGTATGTGTGGATCGCGGGGCCGGACAAGAGCCAGCTCATCGCGCTCACGCAGGCGGATGGCAAGCAGGTGTGGGCCGTGGATCTCGGGCCGTTCAGATCGCAGCACGGCGCGGGCGCATCGCCGATCGTGGAAAAGGGCGCGGTCTTTTTGCAGAGCAGCCAGGACGAGCCGGGGTCGTTCATCGCGGCGTTCGATCCCGCGACGGGCAAGCAGCTTTGGAAAAATGAAATCAAGAGCGGGCAGCACTCGATCGCGACGCCGTGCTTTTTCGAGGGCAGCGACGGCAGCGCGCAGGTGCTGAGCCTCGGTGACGGCGGCCTCGCGGGCTTCGATGCGAAGAGCGGATCGAAGATTTGGGACATCACGAAGTTCACCGTGTCGGGCTACCGCTGCGTGGCATCGCCGGTGGTGATGGAAGGCGGGCTCATCGTCGCGCAGACGGGCCAGGGGCAGGCGAACAGCGAGATTGCCGTCATCGGTGGCGCGGCATCGGGCAAGCCTGCGAAGGCATACGACATCGTGCGCATCGGCGGCTACGTGCCGGTGCCGATCGCCGTGGGCGACCTGCTTTTCCTGTGGAAGGAAAACGGAACGGTGACCTGCACGCACACGAAGAACGGCGAGCAGATCTGGAGCGAACGCGCCGAGGGGCCGTATTATTCCAGCCCGATCTGCGTCAGCGGAAAAGGCGGGCGGCTCTACAACATCACGCGCGGCGGCGACATCGTCGTCCTCGCGGCGGCGGACAAATTCAAACTCATCCAGCGCTTCCCGCTTGCGGAGAAAAACAGCTACGCCACACCCGCGGTGAGCGGCGGCCGGCTCTACGTGCGGACGTATTCGCAGCTCATCTCGATCGGGAAGTGAGGTGCCGCGGAGTGTTCAGTGCTCAGAACAGACTCACGGATCGGTCTTCACTGAGCACTAGCTTGCAAGCAAAGGCTGTTGTTTGAGTTAAACGCCGCTTTCAACTGGGCGCGCGCCGGTGTGTGTGGGAATTCGATCATCAAGGGTGCGTTCCTGATCACGGCGAATCGTTCGCCGCCTTAGAGACTGTGTGAAAAGTCCCGGCCTCGCCCGCGTAAAAGGGCTTACCGCCCTCACGCGGCGAAGCTCGCTTGCTGCGGGCTGGGTTGTATCGAGCCTCTGACGCTCGATACAGCACCGGCTTCCCAGTGCATGACAGGGCCTAAAACTTGATCCTAAAGCCTAACATGCCGCTGATTCCCTCCTGCGGGATAGCTTGGCCGACTGTGCCGCCCAGCGCGTAGTGGTTATTGGTCATGTTGCGGACGTTGGCGTAGAACTCCACATGTTCGGCAGCCTGCCAGAGCACGTTGAGATTGACCTCATAAGGAGTCTCCAATTCACGCCCGAGGTTGCCCGGCGCCACATTATCAGGCGTCGAGCGGATGACCAGGCTCGGGGTGACGAACAGCTTGGGTGTCACCGCCCATGTGAGGCCTAAGCGGCCATTGTGCCGGGAAATGCCGACCAGCCCGGTGTTCCTGCCGGCATTCGTTTCCTGGTAATCCACATACGAATATGAAAACCACGGCGTCACATTCCCCCAATGAAGCCGGCCGTAAAAGTCGAGGCCATTGGTGGTGCTGGTGCCGCCGTTGGCCGTGTGGGTCAGGCTTCTCGGCTGCGTGCCCGCCAAGTCTGCGAAGACCAGTTCCTGAACAATGTTCTGCGGCGCGCGGCGCTCTGCGGTGGTGATCAGGTTTTCCTGTTTGCCGTGATAGAGCGCGAGACCGAGCTGGAGATCCTTTTTTGTATAAGTGAAGTCCACCTCATGCACGGATGTCTTTTCCGGCTGCAGGGAGGGATTAGGCGTGGCGAAGTCCCTGCCGCTGTCGAAGGCCTCGAAACTGAAATAGGCCGCGGGAGAGAGATAGGCGGTGGTGTAGGAATATTTCGCGGTGAATTCATCGGTCACATTCCAGATCACGGCTCCGCGCGGCGTGTAGGATGGCTGGCTGATTCTCGAGTCCTTGTCCATGCGCCCGCCCATCTGCAGCCTCAGCGTCGGCGTCACCTGCCAGCCGGCTTCCAGATAGGCGCCGTACACGTCGTAGGTCGAATGCGCCACCCGCGGGATGAGGCGGGCGGAGGAAGGATCGTTCGGCGCCGTGTAATACGTGAAATTTCCACCCTGCCGCTGGATCTGGGAAATGCTGTCGCCTGCATTTGCCCCGCCCGGCACGGTGGACTTGGGAACGATGTCGAAATAGCTGTAAGTGACGCCTGCGAGGAGGGAGAGATTCTTGGTCACTTCCACACGCAGCGATTCCTCGATCGAAATGGAATAGCCCACGCTGAACTTGTAATCGTTCAGGAACCACTGGGTGTTGCTGGCCGGAAAGACAAAGCGTGTGCTCGGATCCACCTGATACCAGTTGAAGGTGACTGCGGAATCGAGGCGCACCTTATCGGACAGCTTGGCGGAATATTTTGCCTCCACCACGGCCTGCCAGTCCTGCCATAAGGCTTCAGGCAACCAGCCCAGGATCGGGCTATACCCTTCGGAACTGCTGCGCCGCGCCCCGCGATACCATCCCTGCAATGAGAAGTCGCCCGCCTCCAGCCGGATCATGGCATTCAGCCCATAATCCTGGCGGTCCGGCACGAACCCCCGGCCCTTTGGCAATGCGACGGTCTGGTAATCTTTCCACCAAGCCGGGTATTCGCGGTCGAGCCGCGTCAGTTCGGAGTCGTGATACTGCACATAGCCGCTGAGTCGGATGGGGACGGGGGTATTGAGGACCGAATCGAAGGATCCCCAGGCCTCGCGTTCGTTATGCAGCCCCCAGGCGAGGCCGGCTTCGCCGTGGGTGCCGGCCGCGGGCTGCTTCGTCTTGATATTGATGATCGCGCTCGCAGCATCCCGGCCATAGAGCGTGGAACCGGGGCCGTAAATGACCTCGATCTGCTCGGCGTTGCGCACGCCGAGATCCGTGTGAAGGGGAAAGTGCTCCCCGCCCGGCGGGTTCACCCTCATGCCGTTGACGAGCACGACGATCTTGTTATTCCCGACGACGCCGCGCACGGGCACCTGGGTGCCGAATTCGCCGTGGAAAAACTCCGTGGTTTCCATTCCCGGCAGGTCGCGCAGCACGTCCTTCAGAGTCGAATACCCGCGCACCTTGATGTCATTTTTGTCTATGACGATTGCCATTCCCGGAGCCGAGGTGGCTTTTTCCTCCCTCTTCGAAGCCGTGGTGACGTTCCGCACGCGGACGTTCATCAGTTCGTCAATGCTCAGATTGCGCAATATGCCTGTGTTCGCCGACGCTGGATCTTCTGCATGGGCGACACACGACACGCAGGCGAGAACCGAGGCGATCCCCCCGCTGAGGTATCGCGAAGCCCGCCTCTGTCTTCGCGATTTTCCACCGGAGATTTTTGAACCTGCACGGAGGGCGATGCTCAATGGTTGCATGATGATTCTGTGGGGTAATTCATTGGGCTAGCCAATCAATGATCCCCTCATTTCTGAAGCTGACCTTTATTGAAAGCACAAATTTGCAATCACGACCGCGACCGCCGCGGGCTTCACCATCTGACCGTCATCGTCGCATACACGCTGCGTCTGATTTCCACGAGCGGGCTGCGGACGAACGGGTTCGTTCCGAATTCCGGGTGGTGGGCGTCGAGCAGGTTCTTACCGACGATGGCAAATTCGGGGTTCTTTTTCGGACGCCATGCCATCCACGCTGGCCACGCTCATGCCCGGCACCATGCGGAACAGCTCGGGGAACGCCGTCGCGCCGGAGCGGCGGATTTGCTCCTGATCGATCACAAAGACCGCCGCCGGTGATCGCCCGACCGTGCTTTCGTCGCGCGACACGGTTGTCACCCGGACCTTCATCAGATCTTCCAGCCCGAGCTTGAGCAGTTCGTGGGTTTCCGCCGGCTTGCGATCCTCCCCGCGGCAGCTCGCGGATGCGAGCGTGAGCAACGCGGCGGCAGATGCGGCGCGACGCATTCCCCGGAGGAATAATGTGGCTGCGCGGCGAGCCGGAGGCGCACACACGGGGGGATTTTCAGAGCCACGGTTCTCGGAATGGAGGATGCGTCGGGTTCTCACTTTATTGGCGGGTTGCTACTCGCTGCAAACACGCTTGCGGCTTGGAGTTTGCAGATCCGAAAAAAATTCCCCTCCCGTGGCGCGCAGCCTCGCGCGGCTGCCCGACCCATCGCGTGACACCGGGGAGGCGCGGGCTCATGGCGTCTGGAGCGGGGGCTCATTTAGCAGCAGCCAGTACATGCCCAAGTTGCTCACTGTTTCGGAAAAGTTTTCAAAGTTGACCGGCTTCACGATGTAGCTGTTCACGCCGAGATTGTAGCTTTCGATCACGTCCCGGTCTTCGCGCGAGGAGGTCAGCACCACGACTGGCGTCGCCTTCGTGCGTTCGTCGGCCCGGAGCTGGCGCAGCACCGAGATGCCGTCCACCTTTGGCAGCTTCAAGTCGAGCAGCACGACCTTGGGCTGCTGCTTGGAATCGCGCCCCGCGTGGGCGCCGGTGCCGAAGAGGAAATCGAGCGCCGCCTGGCCGTCCCAGACGTGGACGAGATTGTTCGCGAGATGGCGTTGCTTGAGCGCGCAGATCGTGAGTTCCGCATCGGCGGGGTTGTCTTCGACGAGGAGGACTTCGAGCTGGTTGGTCATGTTCTTGGTTGGCTTAGGGTGAAGGAAAATGTCGCGCCCCGGTTGACCTCCGCCTCCGCCCAGACGCGACCCCCGTGACGCTGAACGATACGCTGGACGAGTGCAAGGCCGACGCCGGTGCCCGGAAACTCCCCCGCGCTGTGCAGCCGCTGGAACACGCCGAACAGCTTGTCCGCATACCGCATGTCGAAACCCGCGCCGTTGTCCTTGACGTAGTAGATCGTCCCCTCGGCCCTGTCCTCCGTCGCGCCGACCTCGATCTCGCCGGCCTCGCGCTCCTTGGTGAATTTGACGGCGTTGCTGAGCAGATTCACCCACACTTGCCGGATCATCGCCGCGGTGCCGCGGGCTGCCGGGATCGGGTGCAGGGTGAATCGCACCTTGCGCTCCGGCTCGGCCGCTGCCAGCTCGTCGAAGACGCTCTGCGCCATCGTGCGCATGTCTATGATCGCCGAGTCGAGCTTCTGCCGGCCGAGCCGGGAAAAGGTGAGCAGGTCGTCAATGAGCCGCCCCATCCGCGCCGTCTCGCTGCGGATCACCCCGAGCATCCGCCGACCATCGTCGTCGAGGTGCTCGGCGCACTTCTCGGCGACCATGCGCGAGTAGCCGTCCACCGCGCGCAGCGGCGCGCGCAGATCGTGCGAGACGGAATAGCTGAAGCCCTCCAGCTCCTTGTTCGCGGCCTGCAGTTCGCTGGTGCGCTCGTCCACACGCCGTTCCAGCGACGCGTTCAGGAGGCGGATCTCGTCCTCGGCGTGCCTGCGCGCGACATTTTCCGTGAACAATGCCTTGTTCGAGTCTTGCACGGCGTTGTCCCGCTCCTGGATGGCCCTGAGCATCTGGTTGAAGTCATCCGTGAGCGCGCCGATTTCGTCGTCGCCGAGCTTGTTTGCGCGCGCCGTGTAGTCGCGCGTCTGGGCGATGGTTTTCGCCGTGTCCGTGAGTGCGAGAATCGGCCGGGTGATGGCCCGCTGGAGCGCGGTCGAGAGCACCAGAGCGAAGACGAGCGAGCCGAGGATGACGAGGCCGGAGATCTGCGCGTAGGTGCGGAGATGGGCGGTGATTTCCGTGAGGTCGGCGCGCAGATAGAGCGTGCCGAGGCGCTTGCCCGCGAGCACCACCGGCCGCACCACCGCGACGTGGCCGGAGGCGAAACGGATGCCGTCGCTTTCCGGTCTGGTGGGGATGGGAACCGTCTCCGCGACCCGCAAGTAGGTGGCGAAAACCGCACCCTCCCCGTCATAGATGCAGGCCGCCTCGATGGACGGCTTGGCGCTGACGGCCTGCAAGGTTTCCTTTGCGTCGTCCGTGTTGGAAAAGCTGAGGGCCGCCGTGCTGTTCAGCGCCAGCACATCAGCGAGCGTGTTGAGATTCCGCGCGAGCACCTGCCGTGAAGTGGCGTATTCATAGGCAAGCAGGGTGGCGCAGGCGGCGAGGAGCACGGCGATCGTGGTGCCGAGCATCGCCACGGACATCTTGCGCTTGATGGGAAAATCTCGAAAGGACAGCATCGGGGTAACTTGTTCAGGTCCGCATTTCGAAGCTCACGACGACTGCGACCGGAGCATGTGCGGCGGGCACCTCTGTCGCGATCCAAAGCTGTGGCGAAACATTCATGGGCTGCCGTTCGCGAGCTTCAGCAGGCGCGAACTGATCTGCAGGCCCGCGCGCTGCGCCGCGCTCGCGTTAATGTCGAATCGCACCTTGTCCCCTTCCATCTTGAACCCAATCACGCCTCCCTGACGCGTGAACTGCTCCGTCTCGCCGACCGTGAGGATGGCGTTCCCCTGGAGGCTGGCGATGATTTCGCCGAGGCGGCCCCGCTCGGATCGGGCGACGTAAACGATCTGGCAGCCCCGCATGTCGTCGGCCTTCCGTCCGCGCCGGATCACCACCCTGCGCCCGGAGACCGCGCGCCCCTGGATGATGCCTTCCAGCGAACCGCCAAACGGATTATCGCCGAGGATGCCGATGACGAACGGCGCGCCCGCATCGCTGAACGTCCCGGACGGCCACTTGGTGAATTGCGCGAAGCTCGAGAGGAACGCCGCCTTCACCTCGAACTCGCCAAATTGCGCGCTCGCAGACTCCGACTGCAACGCGAAACCGGCAAGCGTGAGAAGCACGGCGACAAACCACGCGCGTGTTCCACTGAGCAACCGGCCCTGGGGGTGGAAAGTGTCATCCATGGGACTGCCCGCCCTTCCTATCCACTTACTAATCGCACCGCCAGATATTTTATTACCCGGCTTGAATGCCTTGCGGCGATTTGCCGCGCGTCACCCCGCCTTCGCGGCCTTCTTCTTCCGCTCCTTGTTCGGCCCCTTCCCTTTTCCGCCCGCACCGTCGGTTTTTCCGCCGGCGGGATTCAGCTCCGCGAGCACGGCGGCGAGCCGCGTCCGTGCGGCGCGGCTCGCGTCGGTGTCCACGGCCACGGGCTTCTCGGTGAAGGGCGCGTCGCTCATGTCGAAAAGTTCGCGGCTCTCGTTCATCTTCCAGCCCTGCTCGCGCACAAACCACTTCCCGCCGAGCTGCACATAGGCCCACTCGCGCGGCGTGCCCGAGATCGTCGGCGAGGATGAAGATGATATTTGGCTTTGCTGCCGATGCGGCGCGCGAGCCACCGGACGTCAGCATGAGCAACGCGAGGAGGAATGCGGCGATGATTTTCATGGGGTGAGTTGGCGGGATGAGGACCGGTGGAAAAATCACCTTGGCTCTCGGAAGACGCGGAAAACAAATTCGGCTCCGTGTCGGCTTGCGGATCAGGGTCACATCCTACACAGCCGCTCACAGCCGCACTGGGACATCGTGCGTCGCGAGGAAACGCTTCACGTCGCCGACGGTGTACGTGCCGAAGTGAAAGATGCTCGCCGCGAGCACGGCGTCCGCCTTTCCCACGAGCAGCACCTCGGCCATGTGATCGAGATCTCCCGCACCGCCGCTCGCGACCACGGGCACGCCCACCGCCTCGCTCACGCGCCGCGTGATCACGAGATCGTAGCCGGCTTTCGTGCCGTCGGCGTCAATCGAGTTCAGCACGATCTCGCCCGCGCCGCGCCGCACGGCTTCCTCGGCCCACTCGACGGCGTTCCATTTCGTCTCCTCGCGTCCGCCTTTCACGAAGACCTTCCACACGTCGGGCGCGGTGCGTTTGCAATCAATGGAGACGACGATGCACTGGCTGCCGAATTTCCCCGCGCCCGCCGTGATCAGCTCGGGCGTGGCGATGGCGCTGGAGTTGATGCTCACCTTGTCCGCACCGGCCTTCAGCATCGCGCTCATGTCGTCCACGGCTCGGATGCCGCCGCCGACGGTGAGCGGCATGAAGCAGCACGCCGCCGTGCGCTCGATCACCTCGACCATCGTCGCGCGTCCGTGCGCACTCGCGGTGATGTCGAAGAAGACCATCTCATCCGCGCCCTGCTCATTGTAGCGCTGCGCGAGCGCGACGGGGTCGCCGACATTGCGCAGCCCGCCGTCCTCGGCGCGGCCAAATTGCACGCCACGCGTGACCTTTCCATCGTGGACATCGAGGCAGGGGATGACGCGTTTGGTGAACATGTTTTCGAGTTTGCGTGAAAGGCCGCTCTCTCTAGCCTGCGCGCCGCCGGTGTCCAACTGTATGAGCGAAATCCCCCAGCCTCCCACTCCGAAAAAGGAGGCCATCACGCCCCTGCGCGAATCCGCCGCGGTCGAACCGGCCGATGACACGCCCGACACGGAGCGGAATTACGGCGAGACCCGGCTGTGGCTCGCCGCGCGCGATCCGCGCTCGCTTTTTGCGTATTGGGAATTCCGCCCCGAGGAGCATCCCGACGCATTCGGTGAAGACGGACGCGCGCGATTTTTCCTGCGCATCTTCCGCGAAGGCGGCCACGCCGAGAGCAGCACGGGAATCGAGCCCGGCGCGGGCAACGCCTTCCTCCCCGTCGCATCGCCCGGTACCGGTTACTTCGCCGAGCTGGGATTTTATTCCGGCGACATCTGGTGCTTCCTCGCACGCTCCGAAGCGGCACACACGCCGCCGGAAACTCCCGCCACGCCCGAGCCCGCCGTCTTCGCCACGATCCCCTCGCGCATCAGCTTGGAAAAATTCCGCACCGCGCTCGCACACACCGCGCTCCCCGGCGAGAGCCTCGTGATGACCGCCGCGCGCATCCAGTCCGACGCGCAACGCCACGGCGAATGGACACCCGAGCACGAACGTCTCCTCGCAGAAATCCTCGGCACAGACGCCGCGAACGCCAACGCCACACCCGCCAATTCCCTCACGCTCACGCAGCACATCCGGCAAAAACTCGCCGCCGCCGCGGAAGCGTCCGCACCCGGCACACCGCTCCCCGCGCCGCAGGGCGGGAGCGATGTTTTCTCGGCTTCATCGAGTTGGCCCGCGGGCACGTGATCTTTGGCCATTCGTGAAATTCATCCCGCGCTCCATCACCCGCCGGCGGTTCCTTTCCGGCTGCTTCGGCGCTGTGGCCGGCGCGGGGTTGTGGACGCGGTTTATCGAGCCGTGGTGGTTCAAGATCGCGCATCAGACGGTGCCGCTCGGACTCGGCGGGGAACCGCTGCGGATCTTGCAGCTCACGGACATGCACGCCGATCCGATGCCGCTGGATTACCTCCGCAAAACTTTCCGCGCAGGTCTCGCGCTGAAGCCCGACCTGATCTGTCTAACCGGGGATTTCATCACTCGGAAATATGATCGGTGGGATGAATACGCAGCGCTGCTTGCCGAACTGCCTGCCGTCGCGCCGACATTCGCAATCCTCGGCAATCATGACGGCGGGAAATGGGCTTACCGCCCAGGCTTTCACGACGGCTACGCGGACACTTCGCATGTGCGCACGATGCTCGACACCGCGCGCATTCCACTGCTGCACAACCGCCGCGAACGGCTCGCACTCCGCAGGCACGAGATCGATCTTGTGGGCCTCGGCGACTGGTGGGCCGATGAGATGAATCCAAAAGCCGCATTCTCCGGCTGGAAGCGCGAGCCCGGCGTGCCGGCTATCCTGCTCTCGCACAATCCCGACAC
>Ga0194061_1001439_pt1 | contig 13796 bp, 14 predicted proteins | sample SepL2221m_MetaG_FD_163423 | JGI IMG/M metagenome (GOLD analysis project Ga0194061, IMG submission 163423) | Anoxic zone freshwater microbial communities from boreal shield lake in IISD Experimental Lakes Area, Ontario, Canada - Sep2016-L224-21m | ecosystem: Environmental > Aquatic > Freshwater >...
CAATCTGTCATTGCATTGCATGCCCCCGCCCTGCACTTCCCACTGCCAGGTACCCAGCCCCGCTCCATCCACTGCCAACGTCAGCAATTGTTGCTGGGTGCGCAGGTTGGTGAGATCGGTAGCCACCAGAACCCAACCGGAGGACACCCCGGCATCGTCGTGCGTGGGCTGCAAGTCGACCAGGGCCAACCGCCCTTCACCATTGGTCGCTCTGATATTGATCTCACGCTTGAAGCCTCGCCCTTGCTCCACTGCCAGGGCAAACTGCTCGAAGGCCTCGGGGTCGGCACTACCTTGCGACAGCAATACACCAAAGCGCTGACCGATAGACGCTTGCGCGGTGAACCCGGTAATAGCAGTAAACGCATCATTGACCCACACCACCTTGCGGTTCGCATCCGCCAGTATCACGGCATTGGAGCTGCGCTCAGCCACCAGCGCCAGCCGCTTGAGACGCTGGTTCTGCTCGGACTGCGACTCCGGTCGCTGGGGGTGGGGCTGTGACATATCGAGCCTGTCTAGCGTTGCAAGCCCGCGTGGCGCGCTAGTTTGCCAGCGCCACGCGCATGGCATCAATCACGCCCTTGTAGTCGGGCTTGCCAAAAATGGCGCTGCCGGCCACAAAGGTATCGGCACCCGCATCGGCCACGCGGCGGATGTTGTCCACCTTGATGCCGCCATCCACCTCCAGACGAATGTCTTTGCCGCTGGCGGCGATCCGCTTGCGCACGTCCTCAATCTTGCGCAGGGCCGAGTCAATGAAACTCTGACCACCAAAGCCGGGGTTCACGCTCATGATCAGGACCAAATCGATGTCATCGATCACCCAGTCCAGCACATCCAGTGGCTCGGCCGGGTTGAACACCAGCCCAGCCTTGACTCCCTTGGACTTGATGGCCTGGATGCTGCGGTGCACATGGCCCGACGCATCGGGGTGGAAGCTGATGCAGTCAGCGCCAGCGTCTGCAAACAGCGCGGCAAGCGCATCCACCGGCGAAATCATCAAGTGCACGTCAATAGGGACAGCCACACCGGTTGCCGTTTTGGCGTACGGTTTCAAAGCCTGGCACACCATGGGGCCAAACGTGAGGTTAGGCACGTAGTGGTTGTCCATGACGTCAAAATGGATCCAGTCGGAGCCGGCTGCGATGACGTCTTTCACCTCCTCACCCAGACGGGCAAAATCGGCAGACAGGATGGAGGGGGCGATTCGGAAGGTCATTGCTAGCTTCAATCAAGGGTGGAGCGGGCTGCACATGCAGCGGTCCCATCGGGTTTCAGGATAGTATTCTCACTATGGCCAAGTATCAATTATCAGTCGAAGTGTTGCCGCAATTTCTACCAGACCAGTCCGCACCAGACGAAGGCCTGTTTGTGTTCGCCTACACCATCACCATCACCAACACGGGTGACACGCCAGCCCAGGTGATCTCTCGGACCTGGAGCGTCAACGACGCCAATGGCCACACGGAGAAGGTCAAAGGCCTGGGCGTGGTCGGCCAGCAGCCGCTGCTCAAGCCCGGCCAGGCGTTCGAGTACACCAGCGGCACCCGGTTGCGCACGCCCACCGGAACCATGCACGGAAGCTTTTTTTGCGTCGCCGAAGATGGCGAAAAATTCGATGCGGATGTACCCATGTTTGTGCTGGATGCACTGAGCGGAGAAACCGGCATTGGCGGCTCGCGCACCCTGCACTAGAACGATGTGCCTCCACAAGAGGACGGTCTTTCACCTTGGTGCGGCCCGGCGGTGAAAGTATGGGCGAGTTTGAACTCATTCGACGCTACTTCACCCGGCCCACGCCCAAGGCGGTACTGGGCGTGGGCGACGATTGTGCGCTGCTGCCAATGGCTGCAGGCATGCAAATGGCGGTCTCCAGCGACATGCTGGTGGCGGGCCGCCATTTCTTCCCCGATGTAGACCCGAGAACACTGGGGCACAAAGCACTGGCCGTGAACCTGAGCGATCTGGCCGCCTGCGGCGCACGTCCGGTGGCCTTTACCCTCGCATTAGCCCTTCCCGACGCCAACCCCGCGTGGCTGCAGGCTTTCTCCGATGGCTTGTTTGGCCTGGCCGACGCCCATGGTTGCGAGTTGATCGGCGGCGACACCACGCAGGGGCCACTGAATATCTGCATCACCGTGTTTGGCGAAGTGCCTGCAGGCAGCGTTCAACGGGGCAGCCAGCCCGACACACAGGCCATTCTGCGAAGCGGCGCGCAGACGGGTGACGATATTTACGTCAGCGGCACGCTGGGCGATGCCCGACTGGCGCTGGAGGCCATGCAGGGCCGCATTCAGTTGTCCGCCGCCGCACTGGCGTCTGCCCGCCAGCGCCTGGAGCAACCCACGCCACGAGTTGCACTGGGGCTGGCACTGCGTGGCATCGCCAGCGCGGCGGCCGACATCAGCGACGGACTGCTGGGCGACCTGGGCCATATTCTGGAACGCTCCGCCAGGGGTGCTACGGTCAACACCGAATTAGCTATCAATTTGCTAGCTATGCACGCATATTTCACGGGGGCTTCCGGCAAATTTGGCAACATGCTTTCGCCGCAACTGACTCTGCAATGCGTGCTCGCCGGGGGCGACGACTATGAACTGGTGTTCACAGCGCCAGCCGCACAGCGTTCGGCGGTGCTGGCGGCCAGCCACTCCAGCGAGACGCCGGTCACCCGCATCGGGCAGATCGAAGCCGCACACGGCTTGCGCCTGGTCGATGGTCACGGCGCAGCGGTGGCCAATACCTTTACATCGTTCGACCATTTCGCCCCATGAGCCAACGGGGCATGCCCGCACGGTGCGCGGCCGATAATGTCGTCACACACTCTGCCGAAAATTGAGAAAGCACCATGCCCCAAGCCCCTAGCGACAGCCGCACTTCCGGCTCCGACAACGATGCCACTTTTCACATTGGCCGCACGGTGGACGCTTCGCTGGACGTGGTGTGGAAGGCCTATACCGAGCAGGAACCGCTGATGCAGTGGTTTGGCCCCAGCGGCTTCTCCATGCCGTTTAGCCGCTTCGACCTGCGTCCCGGTGGCGAATTCCACTACTGCCTGCGCACCCCCACCGGGCAGGAAATGTGGGGCAAGTGGACCTTTGTCACCATCGATCCGCCACACACGCTGTCCATGATCGTCACCTTCTCGGACGCCAAGCGCGGGTTGACGCGCCACCCCATGTCGGCTGCGTGGCCGCTCCAAACGCTCTCAACCACGACCTTCACTGCCGAGGGCGACAAAACCCACATCCACATCGCGTGGGGTCCCTATCAATCCACCGTGGACGAGATCACCGCCTTTCGAGCCGGCCACGCCAGCATGACCCAAGGCTGCAATGGCAGCTTCGCGCAACTGGACGCCTATCTGGCGCAACTAGCACACCCATGAGAGCATCCCCTGCCGACCCGTACGACGCGCCGGAGACCATCTTCCCGCTGGACCCCGGCCAGCCCGCACCGGTTGCACGCCCCAGTGTGCGCTTTATGTTGTCGCACCCGGCGCACTGGCTGGCCCTGGGCTTTGGCTCAGGCCTGTCGCGCATTGCACCCGGCACGTCGGGCACGCTGTGGGCCTGGATTGCCTTCATCGCGCTGACCCCGTGGATGACCGAGGCCCGATGGGCGGTACTGATTGCCGTATCGCTACCGGTAGGCTGGTGGGCCTGCTCCGTGACCGCGCGCAACATGGGCGTACTGGACCCCGGCAGTATCGTGTGGGACGAGGTGGTGGCCTTCTGGCTGGTGCTGTGGCTGGTCATGCCAACGGGGCTGGTAGGTCAGGTACTGGCCTTTGGTCTGTTCCGCTTTTTTGACGCCGTCAAGCCCGGCCCGGTCGGTTGGGCCGATGCGCTGTACCACGACCTGGACCCCGCCACCGACCCCCATGCCTGGCGCAAAGCTGGCTTTGGGATCATGCTGGATGACCTGGTTGCGGCGGGCTGCGCAGTGCTGGTGATTGCGCTTTGGCGGTTTGTGTAGCCAGCGGCTTCGCCGGATTCAGCAAGCCCAGGTCCGCCAGCGCGGTAGCCGCAGCCAGAGTCAGCGGTGTATGTGGCTCTGGACCAATCAGTGTGGTGAGTTTGCCATTCGTTAGCGCGTGCGGTGTTTGCCACAGGTAACGCATTTCTAGCAGTGCCGCCCAGGTGGGGACAAACAACGCTCCAAGCCGAATGACGGTCCAGGGCAGGCTGACCCATTTCAGGATCGAGTCCGATGCCAGCCATCCTTGTGCACGCGCCAACGGAGTCAGCACATCCAGCCAACGCTGACCGGTGATGCGGTGACCGGCAAAGTGAAATATTTCAAACGGCTTCAGTGCGGCGCGTTGCTGCGCCACCGCCACAAAAGTGCGGCCCAAATCAGGCAAATAGGCCCAGGCCCGGGAGACGTCGGGTGTGCCGGGGTAGGTGAAAACGCCTTTGCGAATGTCCTTGACCATGGCGGTGTCAAACCACGTTCCTTTTCCGCTGCCAAAGAAGTCCCCTGCGCGAATGACGATGCAGCGCACACCGGAGGCCTGCAGCAGCGCCTCCATGTCGATGCGTACCTGGCCCTTGATGGTGTTCGCAACCTGGGGCGTGTCCTCGCGCAACACAGCCGGCATGGCGGCACCAAAGTTATACACATTGCCAGGCACCATGAGCGTGGCGCCCAGCGCGCGGGTGATGGCAAGGGCGGCCTCTGTCATGGGCAGCACCTGGACCTTCCAGGCCTCATTGGTGTAGGCCGGGTTGAGCGCATGCACCACCACGGTCGCGCCCTGAGCAGCCTGCACCAACGCCGGCGTGTCATTCAGGTCTATGCCTAGCCATTCAATGGCGGTGGTGTCTGGCACTTCCGCGCCAGGACGGGTTTGACCCAAAACACGCCAACCGGCGTCTGCAAACGCGCGGGCGGTGGCGAGGCCAAAGCGGCCCCTGGCGCCCAAAATCAGTACGGTGTTATTCATGGTGTTTTTTCCTTGTGGTTTGCGGAGCATTCATTCGCTGTGCCGCCGGGGTGGATCGATGACGTTATTGTTGAAAATTTCATTGAATTGCACAATTGCATATATATTTACATCAGCTATGCAAATGCGAATACCACCATGCGTACATCTTTCGACTGGAGTCTGATCCGATCCTTCCTCGCGGTGCTCGACCAGGGCAGTTTGCTGGCGGCGGCGCGCCTGCTCAAAACCAGCCAGCCTACGTTGGGTCGGCACATTGCCGAATTGGAAAGTCAGTTCGGCGTGGTGCTGTTCGAGCGCACCGGGCGCGGCCTGATACCCACCGCCACGGCGCTGCAACTGGCGCAATCGGCTCGCACAATGGAGGACGGCGCCCTGCAACTGACTCGCACGCTCAGTGGCGCGCAATTGCAGACCATCGGCACGGTACGCATCACGGCCAGCACGCCGGTTGCGGTGCAATTGATGCCGCCGTTGCTGGCTCGCCTGCGGCTGGCTTTTCCCGACATTCAAGTGGAACTGGTTTCAAGCAACCAGGTCAGCAACTTGCTGCGTCGCGAGGCCGACATCGCCGTGCGCATGGTGCGCCCCGAACAGGGCTCGCTTGTTGCCAGGAAAATTGGCAACGTCGGTGTGGGCGCCTACGCACACCGCAGCTACCTGGCCAGGCGCGCACCCCTGAGAGAACTACCCGATCTGCTGCAGCATGATTTGATCGGCAGCGATACAGACACATCCATCCTGCGCGGCTTTCAGGCCATGGGTTATGCGGTGGGGCCAGAGGCGTTCTCGCTGCGCACGGACGACTTCATCGTGCAGTGGCAGGCGGTGCGTGCCGGACTGGGCATAGGGTTTGTCGCCGACTACATTGCCTGCACCGACCCGGATGTGGTGCGTGTGCTGCCGGATGTGCTGAAGATTCCCGACCTACCCATGTGGCTGGCCGTGCACCGCGAGATCCGCACCAGCCGGCGCATCCGTGCGGTCTATGACTTTTTGGCGGAAGCCTTGCCACAGTGCATTGTGGCCACTTGATAACCTGAAATGCTCAGAAGGTTTCCCAATCCTCGTCGCCCCCTGCCGGTGCCGGCTTGGGGGCTGCGGGTGCAGGACTGGTCCTGGGGGCCGCAGCTGGTTTGCGTGCGCTGGCAGTCGCAGCAACCGAGCGCCGCTCAGCCCCCTTGAACGCAGCGCCAGACGATGCGCTGGACCGAACCGCTGACTTGGGCAACCTGGCAGGTTGACTACCACCGGCCACCTTGAAGAAGGCCACTGCCTGCACCAGCTCCTGCGCCTGGCTCTTGAGGCTGCTGGCTGCTGCGGCCATCTGCTCTACCAAGGCGGCATTCTGCTGCGTGGCCTGGTCCATCTGGGTAACCGCCTCGCCCACTTGCGCCACACCCAGGCTTTGTTCGTTGCTGGCGGCGCTGATCTCGCCCATGATGTCGGTCACGCGCTTGATGCTGTCTACCACCTCGGTCATGGTGGTGCCGGCCTGGTCAACCAATGCTGTGCCGTGCTCGACACGCTCGACGCTGGCGTTAATGAGTGACTTGATTTCTTTGGCTGCCTCGGCACTGCGCCCGGCCAGACTGCGCACTTCGCTGGCCACCACCGCAAAACCCCGACCCTGCTCGCCAGCCCGGGCGGCTTCTACCGCAGCGTTCAACGCCAGAATATTGGTCTGGAAGGCAATGCCATCAATGACGCTGATGATGTCCGATATCTTGCGGCTGGAATCATTGATGCCCTTCATGGTGTCCACCACCTGGTCCACAACCTTGCCACCCTGTATTGCCACCGATGAGGCATTCATGGCCAACTGATTCGCGGTGCGCGCACTGTCCGCGTTTTGTTTGACCGTTGAGCCCAGCTCTTCCATGGAGGCTGCCGTTTGCTCCAGCGCGCTGGCCTGCTGTTCGGTACGGGCTGACAGGTCATTGTTGCCCTGGGCGATCTCGGCGCTGGCAGTTGCCACGCCTTCGGACCCTTGGCGCACGGTCGTGACAATGCCGGCCAGGCTCACTTGCATGGCACCCAGATTGGCCATCATGCTCTGCGTATCGCCCGCCTTAACAGTCACCGCGTGTGTAAAGTCGCCCTGCGCGACCGCACGTGCCAGGTCAGCCGCTTCACCCGGCTCACCGCCCAGATCCTTGAGCAGGCCGCGCGTAATCAGCGCACCAATACCCGCGGCAAGAGCCAGTGACAACAGGCCCAGAACCAGCATCAGGGTCCGCGCAGTTTTGTAGTCCTCTCGTGCCGCTGTGGCAGTGGACTCCATCAACTCCACCTGTAGCGCAATCAACGCAGAAACCGAGCCCTTAAACGCCCCCAGTACCGGGCGCAATTCCCTGCTCAGGTACTCCATGGATTCTTCTTTCTTGTCGGCCATGGTCAACGCAATCAGCGCCTCCTGTCCGGCCAGGTACCTTGCCCTTTGGGTCTTGATCTCCTGCAGCAACTCTTTACCCCTGGGCAACGTGATCAACGTCTCCAGCAACTCGATATTTTTGACCACCACCGTGCGTGATTCCTTGATGATCTCGATTTGCTTGTTCCGGTCCGTCAGGTCCTGCGTGAGCATCATGTTGCGAAGGGCTATCGCAATCGCGTCGATCTTGGATGCCACGGTGTTGGCTGCACCCATTTTGGGAACGTGTTGATCGACCACTTCAATCAAACCGGACTCGATACGGCTCATGGAAAACAGGCCAATCCCCATAATGACCAATAACATCGCGCAGACGATGCCAAAACCAACGATCAACCGCGCACGCACGGTCCAGGAAGACACACTCATATCAATTCTCCAAAATCCGGTACTCGATTTGCCAATAGGCTAAAGCACATCGTAACGTGACGATGGAATAGCTGTAGCTTTGATTCCACAATCATGTGCGCTCTGGCATATGCTCTGCACCCACCTTCAGACGCCGTGGCATTTCTTGTATTTTTTGCCGCTACCGCAATGGCAAGGGTCATTGCGACCCGGTACATCCGCGCGGCGCAGTGTTTCTACCCGCGGCCCGATGCCACGCCAGATTTCGCGTAAGTCATAGACTGACCAAACGGCATCGGCAAACGCATCCAGACGCGCACGGCTCATCGAAGGCGGGCCATCTTCGCTGAACGGTGACAATTCCGGCTCGCCGTCATCGTCTTCGGTCAGCGCCACAATGGCCTGTAGCGCCACGTCATGCCACTTGGCGGCCTTCTTGTCGCTGGGCTCCACCCACTCTTCGGGCCATGCCTCTACCGCATACATATACCCCAAGGCCCACACCTGGGCAAAAGCCGGTAGCGGCTCATCCGACAACTCGGCACGCTCTGCCTCTGGCAAGCTGGCCATCGCACCGCGCACGTCCATCACCTCCGGGTGGTAGGCCGCATCGTCCTCCAGCGATTCGATGGGTGTATCCAGCGCGGCCAGCACCTCGGCGTAGCGCTGGTCCCAGATTTGCAAAAAACGTTCGCGCTGCGCGGTATCGGCGAAAGAGCCACCACCATCGTCCGCGCTGTCGCCTTCGCTCACCACCGAAGGCGAATCGATTCCATCGCCGATGCCCAACAACACATCCAGGTATTCAGGCTGGGCAATCGGGCGGCGGCAGCACACCAGCGCCGCCAGAAAGCCTTCACAAAACTCCCACTGCGGGGTCTCGTCGTAGCGGGTGCGCAGATCGTCCAGGATGGCGTCGATCTCGTCGAATTGTTCAGCAGTGACCGCTTCGGGCAGATCGTCAATGGCCACTGGTGCCACGGATACCGAGGAACGGGTGGATTTGGGAATGGGGGGTAGTGGATTCATGGCAATGCCTGATTTTTTGGGTGATTGGAGGTGGGCAGCATTTTGACCTGCTGCAGCCACTGGACTAATTTGCTACCTATTTGATAGCTGCTTGCGCAGTAACAGCGAGGGCTAGAAGCCGCTTTGCCATACAGAGAACCGCCTGATCCTTGCTCAGCAGCAGGGTTTTATGGGCAACGGCCAGGTCAATGAACTTCTGGTCGTCCGGGTCCTTGCAAGTGACAGCCGCTTTGCCGGCAACCGGTTGCAATTGCGCCAGCGCGTCGAATTGTGCCAGCACCATGTCAGCCTCCAACTGGTGGCCCGCCAGCCGTTTGACGATTTTCGGATAGGCCAGCACCCGCTCCAATTCATCGCGCATGGGTTGGGTGGCAAGCCAGTGCAGCGTGCCAGACTTCAAACCCGCCAGCAGTGGCGCGGTCGTAGGGTCGTTAAAGACAAAAACATCCAGGACGATGTTGGTGTCGAGGACAACTTTGCGGCAACCTGCGGTCGCCTCCGAAAAAATGGGGTCAGAGCACACGTCCGCTACGCTGTCGGTGATCCGACCCCATTTTTTCGGGCCGTTCCTTTGACCATATCAAAACGGAACATGCGGCATTCAATGGGACCGTTCCACATCGGCACGCGTCGCGACTCTTTCAGGCGCATCTTGCTGGGCAATTTGAGGTCGGGGGTGAGAATCCAGCCGGTCCAGCCGCTGTAGTTTTTCTTCCAGTGGGTGGCCAACTGGCTGAAGAATTCACCGCCATCTTCGGTCTGGGCCAGTTCGCGGGCGCCAGCTCGGGCTTCGTGCGCAGCGCCCGCCACACCGGCCACCGCGATGCGCTCACCATACGGTGGATTGAGCAGCATCACGCCGGGCACATCACTGGGCGGCATACGCTGCAAGGCGTCGCCACCCCGAAACTCGATCACGTCGGCCACCCCAGCACGCTCGGCATTGCGTTGGGCAAAGTCGACCATGCGGTGGGCCACATCGCTGCCGTAAATCATAGCCTTCTGGCCGGCTTGCGGCTTGACCACGGCGTCAGCGGCTTCCTGTTTGATGACGGACCAAACATGGCCCTGAAACGGCAAATACTTCTCAAAGGCAAAGTGGCGCAGTGAACCCGGCGCGATGTTGCATGCGATCTGCGCGGCCTCAATGGCGATGGTGCCGCTGCCGCAGCAGGGGTCATACAGGGGCAGCAGGTCGTCGTCGCCGTCGGCCCACCCACAGGCGGCAATCATGGCCGCGGCCAGCGTCTCTTTCAGCGGGGCCTCACCCTTGTCTTCGCGCCAGCCGCGCTTGAACAGGGGCTCGCCCGAGGTGTCAATGTAGAGCGAGCAGGTATCGGTGGTCAGGTGCGCGTAGATGCGCACATCGGGCCACTGGGTGTTCACATCGGGGCGCACGCCGTGGGCCTTGTCGCGAAAACGGTCGCACACGGCGTCCTTGATCTTGAGCGCGGCAAAGTTCAGAGAAGTGAGTGGACTGTGCTGCGCCGTGACTTCCACCTTGATGCTTTGCTTGGGCGTGAACCAGATTTCCCACGCCACCTCACTGGCTGCGCGGTAGAGGTCTTGCTCATTGCGGTAGTCGGTGTAGGACAGTTGTACCAGCACGCGCTGCGCCAGACGGCTGTGCAAGTTCAGTCGCATGGCGTCGCGCCAGGAGGCCCGTGCCATCACACCACCACGGCGGGTCAGCAGGTCCTGGCCCATCAAGCCGGTGAGGTCATGCACCTCGGCGGCCAGCAGGTCTTCCACGCCGGCGGCGCAGGGGAGAAAAATTTGCAGTTGGTTCACAATGCTTTTCTTAGTGACGCTGGGGCAATCTTCAGCCCCTCGCGGTATTTGGCTACGGTGCGCCGGGCGCATTCAATGCCCTGCTCTTTCAGCATTTCGGATAGCTGGTTGTCGCTCAGGGGTTTGGCGTTGCTCTCGGCACCGATGAACTGCTTGATCAAGGCGCGCACCGCGGTGCTGGACGCATTACCGCCCGACTCGGTGCCCAGCCCCGAGCCAAAGAAATACTTCAACTCAAAGGTGCCAAACGGCGTGGCCATGTACTTGGCGGTGGTGACACGGCTGATGGTCGACTCATGCAGGCCCAGCTCATCGGCGATCTCACGCAAGACGAGGGGGCGCATGGCCAACTCACCGTGGGTGAAGAAACTCTTTTGCCGCTCCACAATGGCGGTGCTGACCCGCAGGATCGTGTCAAAGCGTTGCTGGATGTTCTTGATGAACCAGCGCGCCTCCTGCAGGCGCTGCTGCAGACCGGCGTAACTGGCACTGTCCCTGCCACCGCCCCGGTGGTTGCGCAGCACATTGGCATAGATGTCGTGCACACGCAGCTTGGGCATGACATCCGGGTTAAGCATGACGCGGAACTGCGGTGTCGCGCCGATGCGGGTCTTGCCCGCGGGCAGCACCAGCACATCAGGTACCACGATGTTGCGCTCCACATCCACAAAGCGCCGTCCTGGTTTGGGTTCCAACCGTGCGATCAAAGCGATTGCTTCCCTCGTCTGGGCGTCCGAGCCACCGCAACGCTGCACAAAAGTCTTCACATCCCGGCGGGCCAGCAGGTCCATCGGCTGGGAACACATACGCAGGGCCAAGGCCAGCAGCGTGGCACGTTCGGGGCCGGGCGTGTTCAGCGCGTCATCCAGCCTGGCACGTAGTTGCAGCCGCAGGCACTCTCCCAGGTTGCGCGCGCCCACGCCTGCGGGCTCCAGGCTTTGCAACAAGCCCAGCGCAACCGTGAAGTGGTGCACCAAGTCCTCCACCTGTTCTTCGTCGCCCCCTGCAAGTCCGCGAGCCAGTTCGTCCAGCGGATCTTCCAGGTAGCCATCATCGTTGAGCGATTCGATCAGAAAGCGCAGCGCGCTGGCGTCGGTCTCGCTCAAGCGCAGGCTGAGGGCCTGGCGGTGCAGATGGGATTGCAGTGACTCCTGTGCGCGTGCCAACTCAGTGGAATCGGTGTCGTCTCCATCTCCCAGATTGTTGGTACGGGCTTTTGCCTCAAGGCCCCACTCGCCGTCGTCAGGCACCAGTTCGGTCGTGCCATCGCCATCCCAACTGGGTTCGTCGGATCCGGTGAGCGGCGTAACCTCTTCCTCTTTTTGGCCGCTAGACCCCGCAGAATCTGCGTAGTCAGCTACTGAATTAGGAGCAAACTCCATTTCCCGTTCGCCTTCGCTAACCGGGGTATCGGACTGGAGCAGTCCAAATTCTTCGCGCGGCGCCTCGTCCTGGGTCAGTTCCAGAAACGGGTTTTCGTCCAGCATCTGCTCTACCTCCTGGCTGAGCTCCAGCGTGGAAAGTTGCAATAGGCGAATGGACTGTTGCAACTGTGGCGTGAGCGCCAGGTGCTGCGAGACGCGTAGTGAAAGACCTTGTTTCATCTACATCTTAAAGTGCTCGCCGAGGTACACCCGGCGCACATCGGCGTTGTTCACAATCTCCGCCGGGGTTCCTTCGGCCAGCACCGTACCGTCGCTGATGATGTAGGCGTGGTCGCAAATGCCCAGCGTCTCGCGCACGTTATGGTCGGTAATCAGCACGCCAATGTCCCGTGACTTGAGGAAATTGATGATGCGCTGGATCTCGATGACGGCAATCGGGTCAATACCGGCAAAGGGCTCATCCAGCAGAATGAAACGGGGCCGGGTGGCCAGCGCGCGCGCAATCTCTACCCGACGCCGCTCGCCCCCTGAAAGCGCCAGCGCAGGCGACTGTCGCAAATGCTCCACCCGAAGGTCTTGCAACAAGGCGGTCAAGCGCAGCTCGATTTCCGCACTGGCAAGCGGCTGACCCGCATCGTCGAGTTGCAACTCCAGAACGGCCCGCACGTTGTCTTCCACGTTGAGCTTGCGAAAGATGGAAGCCTCTTGGGGCAAGTAACCCAGCCCCAGCCGCGCTCGGCGGTGGATGGGCATATGTTCAATGGAATGGCCGTCGATAGTGATGTCGCCCGCGCTCGCGCGAACCAGGCCGACGATGATGTAAAAAGACGTGGTCTTGCCGGCACCGTTAGGCCCTAGCAGGCCGACCACCTCGCCGGTACGCACGGTGAGGGACACGTCTTTGACCACCTGTCGCTTGCCATAGGCCTTCTGGATATGGCTGACTTCAAGCCGCCCGATAGTCGTATCGGGCGCTCCCTCCACGGTTTCGCTCACTTGGGTGCACTCCCCAGCGTCGTTGTAGGACGCAGCGCCGGGCCTGGAAGTGCCGCCGCCCCAACTTTAGGCGCGGACGCAGCTCCCTCTGCCTTGGGCGTCAGCATCGCACGGACACGGTTGCCCGGTCCGGAAGCGGCACCTTTGATAGCGTTGCCGTCCACACGGAATGTGTCGGTCAGGTTTTCATAGACGATCAGGCCGCCCGAAATTTCATCGGCCAAGGCCGCCCCACGCAAACGGCGCAACAGGGCGTTGCGAACGAATTTGACAGTATCGGCCCGCCCGTCATATTCAATCAATTCACTCTCGCCTTCAATAAACTCGTCCATGGCTTCGCGCTTTTGCCGAAAGAAAGCGGGTTTGTCAGCGGCCCCGGTGATGGTGCCGAATTGGTAGCCGTCGGGGTCCTGGCGCACATCAATCTGCGAGGCGCGGATGACGATGCTGCCCTTGGTCAAAACCACATTGCCACTGAATACGCTAACCTGCTTGACATCGTCATAGCGCAACGTATCGGCTTCGATGTTCATGGGCTTGTTGCGATCAGCCTTTTCGGCACGGGATGGAAGTGCCATCGCAGACGCGACCAATAGCAAAAGCAGGGCTAGGAATGGTTTTTTCATAAGGCACGAAACTTGCTCAGACAGCACGAAGCCCATTGTACCGAGCGCACAGCAGCTTGCCCCCTCGCGGGTGCAGTCAAATTTCTGTTTTGCCCCAACCGCCGCGCCTCCAGCCTCACATTTGTTTGCGACAAAGCAAAGTCATGCAAGCCGGGACCCCTAGAATGAGTTGAAAACCTACAGTTGAGGGTGCCGCGCCCGTTGGCGCCTGAAGTGGCTTGTCGGCCTAAGGAGAG
>Ga0194061_1001440_pt1 | contig 13793 bp, 12 predicted proteins | sample SepL2221m_MetaG_FD_163423 | JGI IMG/M metagenome (GOLD analysis project Ga0194061, IMG submission 163423) | Anoxic zone freshwater microbial communities from boreal shield lake in IISD Experimental Lakes Area, Ontario, Canada - Sep2016-L224-21m | ecosystem: Environmental > Aquatic > Freshwater >...
GTGGGTTCAGGCGGTTTCAAAAAGGCGGCGCATCGCCCGGTCCAGCCCCGGCGGATGGCTGGTCAGTTGGGGCAGGCACACCTCGTTAAGCGAGCACTCCGCGCACTGCGGTTTCAGCACCGCCGGCGGCACGGAATCGCTGGAAAGGAGCGCATGCACCGCCGCCGCCGTCTGCTCGGTGAGGGCGCGAAGTTCCGCCGTGAATTCCACCTCGCGCCGCCGTTTGCTCGCCGCGTGAAAGACGGCCCCGCGCTCCACGGGACGCGCGAACATTTCCTCGAGGCAAAACGCCTGGGCGCAAAGCTGCACGTCGTCGTTGTCGAAGTGCCGCCGCTTGCTCTTCTTGTATTCCACCGGGACGAGCGCACCGCCGGGATGCTGCTCGACGATGTCGCACTTCCCGCTGAGCCCGAGACGCTCCGACCATACGGGAAGCGCGCGGAGCAGCGTGACGCCTTTGGCGAACTCGTAGCCGGGCAGGTCCGCGTGCTCGTGCGCGAGATCGCCGATGAGCGTGTGGACATTCGCCCGCCGCAACCCCTCGACAATCTTCAACCCCGCGCGCCGATGGCAGAAGAGGAAGTCGTTGAGGAGCGAAAGGGGCAACGGCTCCGGCGGACCGGCAATTTGCGATTCGGGATTTTCGATTGGGCTCACAGCGGTTCAAAGCCTGTTTTGCCAGCTCTCAGCAGTGGAAGGACGCCGGCCATGTAACCGATAAAGTTGTCGTAGTTGCCCTCAATCCACGCCCATAGCTCGCCGTCATGGCCGAGCGGTTTCACTGGCAACCTCCCCGCGTCCAAACGGGACGCCCACAACTGCACGCTTCCCAACATCATCTCTCGCCAGTCTGGCCATTGGCTGCGGTCGGGATTCTCCAATCGCTGAATCAACCCCGGCTCGACGACGACCGTTTGTGTCGCCGCGTCAATGATGCGGCACAACTTAGCGACCTGCGGATAATCCGCGTCTTTCTCTGCTTGGAAAATCTCATCCATGCGCAACGCCTTTTCGCCGTGGTCCTGCAGGACTTCACGCTGGAGCGCGTCCGTGCAATCGTCCGGGCCGGGCTGGCGATTCTGCCGGGCGCAATCGGTGAACAATTGTTGCAAGATGCGGCGCGACAACTTGGCTTGCGGATGAAGGGAAAATCCATTGTCGGCGTCATGCCGAAAATCCCAAACCTCGGCATCGTCATACTCGCCCGAACGACTGGCGCGACCGGCGATTTGCAGCAGGTTCACCAACCCCCAGCTTTCGCGAAACGCGGTGCGAAAGGAAAAATCCACGCCCGCTTCTACGCAACTGGTGGCGACCAACGTCCAATCCGGTCGCCTCGATGCAAGGTGCTCCTTCACCCGCGCCACTGTGCAGGCGCGGTCACGCGGTGTTAGCGCGGTCGAGATGTGTTCGACGTTCAATCCAAGCTTCACGTCCTCCCGGAGATACTGCGCGAACACGGCTGCCGACTGAACCGTATTGAAGATGATCAGTCGCGGGCCGGGCTTATCGTGAACGAACCCAGCCAGACGTTCAATGGACATGGCCTGCGGCTCGGTGCGAATGAGCACGCGCTTCTCCTCGAACTGCATCGTCTCCGCCCGGACTTCCGGACCGATGAGATCGGGAAGTTCGCGGCGCTCCGCTTCTTGAAGGAAGCCGGGACGATTCCAGAATCGCTGAAGTGTGCCGGACGCCAACACGAGATGACAGCCCCAGTCATCGCAAAGCTCGCGAAGCCAGCGCAACATCTGCGGCCAGAGCGCGGGAGGAACAGCGGCGTGCGCCTCGTCCACGAAGATGGCGCTGCCGGCCACTTGATGCAGCTTCCGCAAAGAAGCCGTGTCGCGAGCGGCGAGTGTCTCGAAGAACTGGACGGCAGTGGTGACGACAATGGGAGAATCCCAGCGGGCGGCCAGGCAGCGTGCTTCGTAGCTGGAGAAATCCACGCGATGATGATGCGCGGCAACGACGCTCTCCATCGCCGTCTCGGATTCACCGGCCATTCGTAACGCCCGCCGGTAAACCTCCACGGACTGGTCAATGATGTTCGTGAACGGCAGGACGACGAAGACTCGGCGCAGCTTTCGCTCCGATGCCACTCGCAGCAGATGAGCCATGATAGCGGTGGTCTTGCCCGTGCCCACCGGGCTGTCGCAGGCAAGGATGCGATCTTCGTCTCGAACGCCCCGCTCACGGCAGGAGCGATAAACGTCCTGTCGCAACTTGAGCCTTTGTCGTTCGCGATCGTTCAGCGGCGGATTCTTTGCCGCGAGGCTGGCAACGTATTCGTCCAACCGAGCGAGCCGCTCTGCCGCGCGCAAATCCGGACTGGGGACATCTCGCTCGTTCCGGTAGTGCCGCGCGGTGTCGCTGTGGTCAGCGTCCACGAGGCATGACAAAGCGAGGCGGCGAACCAAACCGGTGAAGTGTTGATTGGCGACAGGCAGAACGGGATCGAATAGGCCGTGATGCTGATGCAAGTAGCTTCCAAGATGCTCGTCGGTTCGTTGCCATGCGGCCTGTCCCAATCCCTCCAGTTCGCCGGTGTCGCGGAAGACGAGATTCTGGCCATTGCCGAACTTGGCCTTTTCCTTTGGAACCGATTGCAGGCCGATGTGGTGCGAGTAGGTCGTGAATGCTGCCTCGAATTGCTTCAAGCGGAGCAGATGCGCCGTGCCCGCCTCAACGTGATTGAACCCATGCTTGTTCTTCCGATTGTGGCGCAGAACTTCTTGAAACAACTCGTCCAACTTACCGAGGTCATGGTAAGCGGCAGCCCGTTCGACTGCCGCCACAAACGAGTCGCACCACTTGGGCGACAACGCCGCCGCCGCACGGGCAAACAGAGTTGCTTCACGAAAGACATTGTCGGCGTGTTCGCGATACGTCTGCTCCTGCGCGCCGTCACGTGCGCTGTGTGCCAGCGGTTCGAGCGTGGGCGCGCAGCAGTTCACAAGGCGTAGTCTTGATAGACGCCGCACTCAGCAAAGGTCAGCTTACTGCCGGAGCGGACAGGCTGGTCCTTGATCTTCTCCCACGTCGGAAGCTCACCGTAGTCCGACAGCTCGTCAGACGGCTTGTCCGGGTTACTGGCCTTCTTCGGCGTGAGGGCATCGAGAAACGCAAAATCGGAAACCGAACCAGCGCGACTCTTGTGCGTGAGCGTGTGGGCATGGACGACTTCAACCATCGAACGAACGACTGAGCGCGTGCCCGTGTAAGTGTGCTTGAGCAGATTAAGCATCAAGTCCACGTCGAGTTTCGTGCATCCAGTCTTGTGCGCGACGTTGGGGTTGACGAAGAACGGAACGGCGTAAAGGCCATGCTTCACGACGCGAAACGCCATCGGAGCCATGCCGCGATCTTTGTCGGCCTCAACGCCGGACTTGCTGGTCCAAGTGGAGAATTCGATGTCAATCGGAGCGAGGGAGACGCCGACGCCGAAGTGGGCCACGCCCGCACGGATCGTGTCTGAGCCGCCCTCTTCAAGGAAGGTGTTGCCAAAAAGCCGGCCGTCCCAAAACGCATCTTTGAAAGGCTGCGCGTTTTTTTCCTTCAGCATGACCTGAATGCTTGCACGGTCTCGATGCCGGGTTTCGAGGATTTGAAACTGCTTTTCATCCTCAATTTTCAATTCCTCCTTCACCGTGCACCAGATGACACCCTCTTTTTCAGAGACGAGGTCGCGCAGCTTTCGCTTCACGGATACAGGAGAGATTTCGCCTTTGCCATCTGGACGCTGGCGTGGAGAGCTTTCGCGTTCGGGATCGCCGTTTGGGTTGGATTTTCGGACTTCCAGAATGAGGAGTCCGGTGATGCGGGGAACGAGGTTGTCGGCTTTGTTGGTGCTCATAAATCGGTCGGTGTTGTCTTGGGTTATTGTTTCGGGTTTTCGTTTTTCGGGTGGTCGGCTAGGTAGCCGAGCAGGAGTTTGGCTTTGTCGGCGTCGGACATTCGCTGGGGTAATTCGTCCAGACGAATAGCGGCAGTGCAGGCGGCAATTTCGCCGAGGAAGTATTTCACCAGACCAACACCCGCGTTCGGGTCGTTGCTCTGGAATGTGCGTGCCCACGCTTGATACGGAGTCAAACGCTCCGCCAGTCGCGCCAGCGCGAACACCGGTTGGTCGAGCGCCGTGTTGAACAGTGCGTTGCCGATGAGTTGTGAGGGCGACTTACCCTTGCGCACATGTTTGCAGTATTGCTGGTGCAGACTGTCCGCCAAAGCGAGCAGCCGTCCGATCTGACTGATGGGTTCTTGCATAAAGTCCTTTCTGTGTTGTCCAAGTTGATTGAGGAGAATTCCGAGGAGAGCGATGGACTTGAGGGATTGCCAACGAACGGCATCGCTCAATTCATTCCATTCGCGCGTTGTTTTGACCGCACCAAGGGCAATGAGCACGGTGCTCATTCGGCCCACGAGCAATCTCAAGGCTGCTTGGGCCTTCTGTCCGGCGAGCAGTGAATCCGCGATAAACACATCGTAGGCGTCGGCAACCGACATCGCCCGCTGGTAGCTGGAGCCGAAACCGCTCTTTGCATCTGTACTCCAAACGCGGTTGATGACCGACGCCAATTCGAGCGGGCACGGCGCAGTGTGTGAGCGGAAGACGGACTGCTTTGTGGTTTTGTCGTAGAACCAGACCGATACTTCTGGCGCGTTGCGTGCGCCCGCCTCCCAATCCCGCACCGCTCGGATCACATCCCGCACGTGAAGGCAGCGGTTGAGACTGATTTGCTTCTTGGCCTTGTCGATTGGGCAGAACGACAAGAGCCGAACATTGAGGTTTGGATTTGCCGCCACTTTTCCTTCAAGCATTTCCAATACAGGCTGGGCAATCGCCTCGAAATCCGCGTCAGAGAATGAGTTTGCCTCGCCGCCGAACATTTCTGCCAGCGGTGCGCGCCCTTCAGGCTCACCCTCCAAATAAGCAACGAGCAGATCGCGCTTGTCCGGTTGTGCGCTGGGAATCGCCCGGCAAGTGATGCCGCGCTTGTCTTCGCTGGCGAGGTAAAGCAGTACGTCGCTCATCTTCTGCACCAGCGCGGAGGAAACGGGAAACGACTGCGAGCCTTTGAATCCATAGCGCTGCAACGCCTGCACCTCGTTGGTGTTTACCGAGAACAGCTTAACGTTACCGAGTTCCGCCACTTTCGGACCAACCGGGAACTTGTCTTGCAGGGCGGTGGTTTCGCCAAAGGCGTCCTCTGCTGAGATACCCTGCACTGGTTCACTCTCGACTTCTTTGGGTTTACCTTTGAGCAGAGCTACATTGATCAGCGCACTCGTTTCTGAATGGGCAACCCGGCAGAGCGCCGGGTCTGGTGATGCCAAGTCGAGATAGACCGGCTGATTGGCGTTCTTCTTGTCCTGCTCCGCTTTCTCCTTCCAATAGTCGGACGACGCAATCTCGGCTGCACGCTTTTTCCAATCAAGCGCGCCGAAAAGAACATCTTGGAACAAGAGCAACGTCCGACGGTCGTGCTCGCTGTTTGGAGTGATCAGCAACCGGGCAAGGCGTTTTGCTCCTTGCCATAGGATTTGATCCCGACCTTGAGTGACTTGGATGAGTTTTGAGTTCCGAATCGTGCGGAGCAAGGTCGTAAAGTTCATCAAAGCAGCGGGAGCAGTTTGGAATGCTTCGTCAAGTTCCTCGACTAACTCAGAGCAGGATCGCTGCATCTGCTTCTCTTGGCTCGCGGTGAAGGAACGCGGCTTGGACAGAGCAAACAGTGCTCGGATGGTGTCTCCAATGTCCGCAGGGCTGGCGTTCTTATTCTTTCCTCGCGCAAGAAGGTTTTCGACAGCGGCCTTCAATTCCGCGCCAGGAGTGTCGTCAAGCCGCCTGAGCGGCGTCGGAACATTGAATCCGGGAAAGCTCGAACCCGCAGATCCGTGCTCAATGCGAAATAAACTTGCGGCCGTTTCACCCGACACAACTTCGACACGCGAAGGCTTGCCGCTATTGTCCAACGACACGACAAGCAAGTCCCGGTTCTTGCCCATTGGGTTGATTCGTGGATGACGTGACGGCGCTACTGTTCCAAGCCGCTCCAGAGAATCCACGACCTGTGAAAGTTCGTTAAGCATAGACGAGGACTCCTTTCTCGACGCGCAGGTCGGGATGATTGCGTTTGTTGAAGAACGATGGCTTCACCTTGCCGTTCTGCATCTGATCGAACACCATCCGCAGCATCGTGGGCAAATCGTGGTTCTCCGTTTCGCAGACGCGTGTCTCCGGACGGAACGGGCCAACGTAATTCGGGGCGAATTCCTTCCATCCCAGGCAAGGCGTGTAGAACCACTGACCGCGCTCCAGCGCCCGGTTGAAAACGTCGTGATAGGCGTGCGGCGGCCATGTGGTGCCATCGTGATGTCCGGCAAACTCGGCCTGCGCATAAAGCCGGTAGCAGACGTTCACCAGCACCACCGTGTAGAATTGGAAAGACGCGCCTTTGGCCATCGCATCGCTCGCCCGGAGGGGTCCGCCGTAATTCGTGGTGTAGCGGTGGAATTGCACCGGCGCGCAAATCTCTACCTTGATTGGCCGCACGTTCACCGATTTCCAGCGAAGCACAGATTCAAAGATACCTTTCACGGCGCTGAACGTGGGAGCGACGTAGGAGACGGGCGATGAACCTGTATCTGGTCGGGTCCACATCGCCGTGGGGCCGGAGATTTCGATCTGAACGGGGTAGGATTTCATGACTGATCTTCGGTGGGTGATGGATTGGGGTGGTGTTGCTCCCACGCGGCGCGGTCGGTTTCGATGAGTTGCTCGAGTTGCTCGGGCTTGGGCAGGGCCACGAGGTAGCGGGAGACAAAGAGCTGATGGTCCAGGCCGCCGGTGGCGTATTGATTCGCGCCCCCGCGCTCACCCTCTCGGGTTGTCCTGCTGACAATCTGTCTCGCTCCGCTCGGCTCCACCTTGGTCTGGTCTTTGTCGGTGCAGAGCAGCAGGCCGACGGGCGGGTTGTCGCCTTCGGCCATCACCTGGTCCTTCCAGTAGTTGAGGTAGAAATTCATCTGCCCGGCGTCGCCGTGCCGGAAGGGACAAATTTTCAGGTCGATGAGCAAATCTTCCTGAAGAACCGCGCCGAGGGTGAATCCTTTCATTTGAAACGGCACTCAGCTTCAGAAATTTCTCCGCCAAGGTAAACCATCATTTTCACCGCGCTGCGCCCGGCAGGGCCGCTACGCGCGGATACTTTGGGGCCGCAAATGGGGGAGTCAGTGACTGCATTCATCCGGGCGAAACTGGCGGGTGGGGGCGGACATTTGCGGTCTGACCCTAAAAATAATTTCCTTCGGACGGCGGCACTTCCGGTGCCGATGCCGCGGTGTCTGCAGCCTCAGGAGCCGCCGGGAGGGCGGCGACCCTTGGCGGAATGATGGATCGGCCGCGACGCTTCCACCCCGGGGTCATGACACGAAGCTGCACCAGACTCCCGCCGGGGTCGGGCTGTGGTCCGTCAAGTTCGTACTCCCCCATTTGCGGCGCGGGCACCTCCAGCGTCTGGCCACGACGGAGATGTTCGGTGAGTTCGAAGTGACGGGTCAGCCAGTTGAGAGCCGCCTCCGCAACGAGTTGGAGATCGGCCGGGACGCCAAGGGCGGATGCAAGGTATTCCTGCAATCGCTTCAGGTCCGCCAGCAGCTCGTCCTCGACGAGGCTGCAGACCATGTTCGCCTTGCATGATTCCACCGCGGTCCGGCCCAGGCCATCCGCGACGGCAAGCAGATCAATGCTGCGCGCATTCATCTCCGTCTGGGCCTTCGCCAGTTGGTCCATCGCGATCTGGACTTGCAATGTGTCGAATGAAACCGGTTTTGCCTTTCGCGGACCTCTGGCCCTGGTCTTGACCGTCGTTTCTTTTTTGGTGCGCGCGGCCGCGCCCGACGGTGCCGTTTTCCGACCCCGAGGCGACGCTTTCCTTCGCCGCGAGTTGCCGGCAGCCCTTGCCGGACGCCTGCGCGCCTTGGCGGTGCGTGTGCGTTTCACTTTGGGGGCTGGTCGGCGGATTCCTGTTTTGCGTTTCACGGAATTCAGTTCGTGGTGGTGAGAAATCCGGTGTCCGGGCCGGCGATCCGCTTCCGGTGGTCGCCCTCGTAAAGCTCGTTAAGCTCCGCGTCCTGCAACCGCGACCGGGCGATGGACGCCTGCTCATAATCCCCGACCTTGTGGTAAATGTCGGCGAGTTCACGCCAGAACGTTGCGCATGCCGGTTCCCCCTGTGACTTCCTCTCCACAACCCGGATCGCCTGCCGGAACTCGCGGAGCGCGCCTTCCTCATCCCCTTTTCGGCGGCAGATCTGCCCAAGCCGCGAGTAGAGATACTCGAGATTCGGGTTCATGCCGAGCGCGAGGCGCATCTGGGCGACGGCTTCGTCCGTGCGGCCGGCATTCGCAAGTACGCAGCCGTAATTGCCGACCAGAATCGCATGGGTCGGACCGAGGGTTGCCGCCTTTTCGGCGTAGTGAAGCTCCTCCTGTCTCCTGCCAAGGCTGCCGTAAACGATGGAAAGCAGATTTGCGCTCTGGGCGGTGAGTGTCCTCGTGGCGACGAAATCGAGAAGGAGCACCTCCGCCTCGTCTAAATCGCCGGCCAATCGTGAAAGGTTGGCATCCTCCAGCAGCATCCAGTCAGGCAGGTTCTGGGAAGTGTTGAAACGCTCCTCCAAGTTCCTGCGGAATGTGAGCAAACGCCGGTCGGGCGGCTCAAGCTGACTGGGCGTCCACGGATCGTTGAGCGGTGCTGCCGCCACGAAACCACCCGCGCCGACGCGGTACCACCAGTGCAGGATCTTGTCCCTGTCGATGCAGAGCTTGAGTTTGACGACATCCGCTCTGCGCACGCCCTCGGGCAGCGGAACCTTGACGACGCCGGAAAGCCGGGGGTCGCGCCTGGTCCGGCCCGTGTAAAACGGCACGATCAATTCCTTCTGGTCGTTTTGCGCCACGTAGAAATCGGCGGGGTGCTCGTGGACTCCTTCGGCGGGAAACGGAAGCGGTGCGCCGCTTTTCACAAGGCAGACGGCTTCGCCGCCCAGCGTGATGATTCCGACATCCTCGGCGGTGACGGGCTTGATGAGTTCCACTCCGCGCTCATGCTTCCAGTAGCAGGCCAGCGCTGCGCCGCACGCCACCGAGGTATCCAAGTTGGGAGTTTCAAGGATCGCCGTCCTGCCGAAAAGACTGGTTCTGTCGGCCAGCAGCTTCCTCAGGTGCCGGCCCACATAGGGATTGCGGCAACTACCCCCGTGCAGCACCAGCACGTCCAGATCCTCAGGGGCAAGCCCTGCCTTGTCGAGGCAGTCCCGGATGGGCGCGAGCAGTGAACAGGACGCCCCGTCGTCGCTGAAGTCCGACTCGTCCGGCGGAACAAACAGAAATGGCGCCATGATCCTGTCGAACTGGGCCTTGGTGATCTTGAAGCGGCCCCGGATGGCGGTTTGCAGGCTCTCGTCGAAAAAATCCCCCTCCGTGGTCACGGTCTCGCTGAGATCGGCCCGGAGCCGGGAGTAATCGTCGCCCTCTTTCACGAGCCTCGCGATCTTGTTGCAGAGCTTCTCCTTGAGCTTGCGCGCCAGCGTCGAGGTGAGGGTGTCCTCGATGGCCTGTCTCGCGTCGCCGGGCAAATCGCCCCTCTCGCGGCCGATCTGTTTCTCAACCTGCGGCCATATCACATCGCGCATGATCGCGCGGTCCACATCGTTGCCCCCGTTTCGGCGATATTTGGAGATCGCAAGGGTCTCGGCCCGCAAGCCGTTGGGCGCATCCAGATTGAACGAGCACTTGACCAGGCACAGGTCGAGGGTGCCGCCGCCGTAATCGAAAACAAGGACGGTGCGCGGCTTGTTCGCTGACAGAATCGCGGTGGCAGTGTGCTCGTTGAGCAGGTGCAGCAGTGCTGCGATCGGTTCATCGATCAGTTCGATGAGGTCGGCATTCAGGCCCGCGGCGACTGCCGCCTCGCGGGTTCCGCGCCGGGCTTCGGCGTTCAGGGAGGCGGGCACCGTGATGACCGTCCGCACCTCGTTGAGTTTGAAGGATGGCAGTTTTCTGACGGCTTCCTCCAGCAGTGCGCCCATGATGGAGGCGGCCACCTTGTGGGGCGTATTGCATTCCGGGGATGCAGCAATCATGTAAATCCGGTGTGAGCCAAGGTCGGACTTTACCGATTCAAACAGGTCCCGCCCACGGCGGAGCAGTGGCGCTTTCTTCCGTTTGCCGAAAATCCGCAGCACATCCCATCCTTTTGCAAATCCCTTCGCGCGCTTGTCATTGAATCGGGTGGACAGAAGAGTGGGCATCCGCTCGGCGGTGATGTTGTTCTCCTCGTCCATGGTGATGCTCACCGGCCTGACCGGTATCGACTGCGCGGTGCTGTGGCGCGGATCGCCATAGACGAATGCGACGCTGGAATTGGTGGTTCCAAAATCGATCCCGAGATAAAGGGGCGTGGCTTTCATCGGTGTGTGTTTCCGGCTTGTTGCGAGCACGCTGACACACCCACTGGGACATTGGCGGTCCGACCCTCGAAAAATCACGAAACAGGCCTGCTTGTGAGATCCGGCTCCGCAAACGCTTCAGACCACGGAAACGCGCCCTCCTTTGCGCGCTTCGTGGCCCATGTGACCGTTTTCGGGTCGCGCGCCGCCTCGGTTCCGAGCCATTCCGGTCGCACCCGCACTCCGTAAATCCGAGGCAGATCCAGTCGATCGCTGTCCCAGCAAGCCATGATGGTGGGATGGGCGGGGATGCGTCCTCCTGTGTGCGTGCGGCAGGCCTCGACCAGAAGTTCCAGTCCTTCCGGGTCGAGGTGAAAATGCCGCCCGTGAAGCTGCAGGGCAAACTCCGCCGCGCGTGCGCCGTGCTGCGCGTCATGGCCATCGTCATGACGGCAGGCGTCGTGCAACAGCGCAAAAAGCACGACCACATCTCGTCGGAGACCGGGCGTAGCCTCGCAGAGGTGAAGACCCTTTTCCAGCACGCGCGCCCAATGCGACGCGCCGTGCAGGCCGTTCCACTCGAGGCGATACTGCCGCCGGGTCTCGACGAGGAGGCCTCTTGGAAAAGGAGGCTCGAGGTCTGGCAGGGCGAAACGGCAAAGAGCGGGGCCGATCATTCCTCAGCGCCATCTCAAAAATCCTGATTCGCCCTCTGGAGCAAGTGCGTCGTCTTGAAATCGTAAATAAGCAGTTCCAGCTTTCGTAGCGGTCGTATGTCCAGCTCTGTGAACGGATTGCCCCGACAATCGAGCATTGTCAGCTCGGCGACTTGGGAGAGATCCAGTTCCATCAGCAGGTTATCACGGCAATCAAGACTGGTGAGGCGCGGGGTGTGGGAGAGATCCAGATCATCCAGTTCGTTTCCTGAACAAGATAAATCGGTGAGGTGCGGGACGTGGGAAAGTTCGAGTTGCGTGAGGCGGTTCTCGCAGCAATCAAGCGTTGCGAGCTGGGGGACGTGGGAAAGGTCCAGCTCCATCAAACGGTTTTCTGAGCACTTGAGCGACGTGAGGCGCGGGGTGTGGGAGAGATCGAGTTCCGCGAGCTGATTAAAAGAGCACGAAAGCGTTGTAAGGTCCGGGACACGCCAGAGGGCCAGCTCTGCGACACTGTTTTCGCTGAAATCCAGACTCGTGAGGTTTGGCACGTTTGAGAGGTCCAATTCCGTAAGCCGGTTTCTCGAGCAGCCCAAGCTCGTGAGGTTTGGCACGTTCGAGAGGTCGAGATCGGTAAGGTGGTCGCACCAACACGAGAGTGAGGTGAGTTTTGGCGCGTGGGAGAGATCGAACGTTCTGAGCCGGTTTCCCCAGCACCAAAGTTCGGTCAAGGCCGGGACATCGGCGAGAGCGAGCACTTCGATATCGCACGCAGCGCAGGCAAGGCTGCGAAGACTGGGCATGCGCAATGAAATTTCCGGGGTTTCTTTGATCGGACCGATCCGCAAAAAACGGTCGAGGCGCAGTTTCTCAATGGCCAACCCATCGACACATCTGAAATCTGATAATGGCAGTTCGGCCAGATTCCACCAGAGGGAGACTATCCTGCCGTCCTCAAAACGCGTTCGACAAATCTCACCTTGTTTGCCTCCGACGAGTTTTTCGATCACGGCAACCGGGTCCATTTTGAGAGCTTCGGCCCACAGCAGGATCTGGCGGTAATCCGGCTCGCACCAAGTGTAGTCGCCGATCCTGCGCCCGGCAGCCGGCCCGCGCGCAGTTTTTTTCACGAGCCCATCACGATTTGGCATGATGAAAATGGTGTGAGCCGGAGCGGATCATTATTGGAAGTGCTGCTCGGAACGCTCAATCAAATGTGCATGATCGGGTTCTTGCGTGCGGTCGACGGTGTCTCTCAGATACTTATGAATCACGGATGACTTCACCGCCCGGAGCTGCCGGAGAAGCTCGCTGTAGATTTTCGCACCTGTCGTCCCAGTGATGCAGTCTGGCGAATCGTAGATTACGGAGCTTCTCAGGACATAATCGACCACTTGAGGGGAATCGAGATGAGGCACCAAACAGTGGAGGTAAATGCGATTGTAGCAGCCGCCCCGCCGGCATTCGATGAAGTGAAGGAGCAAGTGAGGCATATAAACTTTCGCGCCGGGGATTGAGCTCCTGTCAATAGGGCTGAGGCATTCAGGGTAGATCCGGTGTATTCCTTGGGAGGCTGCGCGGTCGAATGATGCAATCTGCTCGGTCGCGGGTACGCCCGTGTCCACAGCAGGCAAACATCGATTCGGGCATTCCCACGCGTAGTTCGGCACTCCTTCCCGCAACAGGCGCAGCTCTGTTCCGCAGTGATGGCACGCAAGTTTCATCGGTTTGGGAACGCGCACTGTCGGCGTGACTTGCCGGAACGCAAGCGGAAGAGTTGTGCTGCGGAGGAGATCACCTTCCGCCCACTTTGGATTTAATCGTCGCCATTCTTTTCTGGTCCAGCCTCGCTCTCCTTTCCGTCACGAAAGCTGCGGATGTCGTCACAACGATTCGCCACGTCGGCGAGCACGGGGAATCAAATCCGCTGGCCCGGGCGTGGTTTGCCCGTTTCGGGTTCACCGGCGGGCTCTTACTTGTATGCGCGATCTACAGTGTGCTCGCCGTCGGGCAGTACGTTCTCGTGTGGTGGACCTGCGGAATCGTCGGTCGCTCGCTGAATACGGTGTGCGGGCTAGCGATTGCATGGATTCAATGGGACGTCGCCCGGTTCAACGCGACCGGACGGCACTCCCGGATCACGATGCTGGCGCTCCGGGCATATTCCAGATGGGCGCGCTGGTGGCGTGCGGCAAGAGGTGGAGGGCGCGGGGATGCGCGAAAATCCACGACGCGGCGAATCAAATGGTAGCAAACCCGCGTCACCCTCCGTGTAGAGCCAGCCATTCGCCGCGAGGTGCTCGCAAATCTCGACCTCGAAATTGATTTTGGTGTGCAGGCTCACGGTGCGGCTAGGGTCGAAACTCCGTTATCAGTGGCTTCAGCGCCGATTCCAGCCGGATCAAGGCATCGACCATGCGGTCCTGTATTTCCGGCCATTCGGATTCGGGAGACTTCCACCCGCCGGCAAGTTGAGCCGAAATGCTGCAAGCCGGACGATCCGGGTATTCGTTCCAGTCGAGTTCCCCGCCGAAAGCAGTTTCCAGTTTTTTCCGACCCTTCAGCAGGGCTTTGAACGCCTTGCTTTATGCCGCCACCGAATTCTTTGGACACGGGATAGGGCAACCCAAACACCATGAACCCTGTGCCCAATACCAACACCCACACATCACACGAATCCCT
>Ga0194061_1001441_pt1 | contig 13792 bp, 14 predicted proteins | sample SepL2221m_MetaG_FD_163423 | JGI IMG/M metagenome (GOLD analysis project Ga0194061, IMG submission 163423) | Anoxic zone freshwater microbial communities from boreal shield lake in IISD Experimental Lakes Area, Ontario, Canada - Sep2016-L224-21m | ecosystem: Environmental > Aquatic > Freshwater >...
GGCAATGCCGGTCCGACTGCTTGCTCATACAAGCTATTCAACACCACCGGAGGCTTCCACTTCAACTCTTACTTATGCATTCAAACAGTATATGTAATTGGGATATCCGGAGAAACGTGGACCGCTTACTGCTGAATCAGCTCTGTATAATCAGTTATCACTTGACGTATTTAGTGACATCATTATATGGTTGCATAATGCTGTCACTTTTTTGGATGGAGTGTATGATGAAACACCTGTTGATCGACACCAACGTATATGTTGCGTTCAAGCGTAACGACAACAACATAACCAGTGTACTGCGTCAAGCTGACACTATTGCATTAAATACCGCCGTATTGGGTGAGTTGCTGGCTGGCTTTAAGGGTGGAGTTAGAGAAACGTCTAATCGTAAAGAGCTTGATCAGTTTCTTGATTCGCCTCGAGTTGAACTACTTGCACTCGATGAATCAAGTGCTGATTTTTTTGCTCTTGTGTTTATTAATCTCAAAGCCATCGGGAAGCCGATTCCTACGAATGACATCTGGATTGCCGCATCAGCAATGCAGCATGGGCGGACGGTTGTGACTCTCGATAGTCATTTTTCATACATCGCCGGGCTTTCGCTTTACCCTGACCTGGAAAGGATTCAACCATGACAACTATGACGTTACGCGGCATTGATGAACCGCTTGCACAAGCTCTGAAAGAACTCGCCCGTAAACAGGGCATCAGTTTGAATGCGTTGGCATTACGACTTATTCGTGAAGCAACCGGTATTGACAAACAGAAAAGAACTCAGTTGCATTACGATCTTGATGCGCTTGCCGGTACATGGTCCAAAGAAGATGAAATTGCATTTCAGTTTGCCACACAATCTCTTGAAACTGTTGATGCAGAAATGTGGAAATAAACGTCAACTGCCCGGCTGTGTAATATCAGCAAGAGTATGCCTGCCGAGTTCTATACTAAGGTTCTTTACCCGCTGCAGGAAAAAGTGTTGACGGTTTTTCAGGGATTACCGTTTTATCTGACCGGGGGCACGGCGCTCTCACGAGGTTATTATCAGCACCGCTTTTCCACTCCTGATATACCTGCTATACAGAAGTTTCTACAAAATATTGCGATAACACTTGTTGAGGGAGTTGAATGATTACCTTGCCATTCAAAGATGAAAAACTTTGACAAGAAAGTGAATGCGAGTCAATATGAGTCATAAAGAGTCAGAAGGAGGCACATAATGAGACAGATGACATTGCGAGATATACCTGATGATATTGAGATTATTGCGCGTGACGAAGCAAGCAGGCAGGGAATAAGTCTTAATAAGGCATTTTTGGCGCTTCTTCGCAAATCTGCTCAAAATGGTGTTCCACAAACACTTGCAGCAGACATGAAACGCTGTAGTCGCTTTTCACGTTTTCTCGGCGTCTGGAGTGATGCAGAAACTACAGCATTTAATAAAGTTCTACTGGAACAGCGTACTGTTGATGAAGAGTCGTGGCGATGAGGAGGGTACTGCTTGATACTTCGGCATATTCAGACCTGATGCGAGGCAATATGAAAATTGCGGAATTACTTGACGATGCCGATGAAGTTTTTTTGTGCGCTATCGTCGTAGGTGAACTGCTTGCAGGTTTCAAAAGAGGTTCCAGAGAACTGGAAAACAAAGCGATATTGAAAGATTTTTTGTCCATTGGCAATGTTGGTACGTTGAGTATAGATGATTCTACGGCTGAACGTTATTCGATAATCCTTGATTATCTAAAAAAGTGCGGTACTCCACTACCCACTAACGATATATGGATTGCGGCAAGTGCTATGCAAAATGGATTGGTAGTGCTAACAACGGATACGCATTTTTCGCTACTTCCCCATGTCGTAAGTGAATTTGTTGCTCTGTAGGAGAAAATTGTTGTCTCCGGGAATTTCAGTGAGAGTAAACACCTGCAGCAGACATGAAACGCTGTAGTCGCTTTTCACGTTTTCTCGGCGTCTGGAGTGATGCAGAAACTGCTGAGGGATTAAGTGACTAAAAATCAGTGTGCAAAGCCGGCGGAATCGGGCAAACAGATGGACCATTATCCGGAGTTTGATTACTGCAACTAAATATCTATAAAATACATAGATAAACTAATATTTTTATTGACAGATGTGATGTGAATTGATATTTACCTCTATAGAAGCCAGTTACCGGTTAATCCTGATAGAGGAAGCAATGACAAATTCACTTCACTTCGATTCACTGCTGGTTCATGGAGGAACTGAACCAGGTCCGGCCGGAGCCACAGCGGTGCCGATTGTACAGTCAAGCTCCTTTGCCTATCCGACCGCCGGGAGCCTCGAAGACGTTTTCCGCGGGAGAGCGGTGGGGCAGGTCTATACCAGGCTCGGCAATCCGACAACCGAAGCGCTTGAAAAGCGGCTGGCTCTGCTTGAAGGTGGCGGTGCCGTTATTGCGACATCCTCTGGCATGGCCGCAATCACGACGGCGGTCATGACCATCGTGCGGGCCGGTGATGAAATCCTCGCATCATCGTCACTGTTCGGCGGTACGTTTTCCCTGTTCCGCGACACGCTCTCCAACTTCGGTATAACAACGCGTTTTGTCGATCCGCTGGATCATGACGCCGTTGCGGCCGCAATCAATGAACATACCCGCCTGCTGTTTGTTGAAACCGTTGGCAATCCCAAGCTGGATGTTCCCGATATTCCCGCTCTTGCAGACATCGCCCACGCGGCCGGCATCCCGATTATTGTCGATTCGACGGTAACGTCGCCCTATCTGGCGGACGGTGCACGGCTCAAGGCCGATATCCTGGCCTATTCCACCAGCAAGTACATCAATGGTACCGGAACCACCATCGGAGGTGCCATCATCGATCGCGGCGTATTCGACTGGAACAGCGCCAAATTCCCGCATTTCGAGATGTTCCACAAAAAATACCGCCAGTATGCATTTACCGCCCGGGCGCGCAAGCTGGTGCACAAGGATGTGGGGGCCTGCGCAGCGCCGTTCAACTCGTTTCTGCTGACAGAAGGGGTGCAGACCCTGGCGCTCCGCATGGAGCGGCATTGCAGCAATGCACTGGCACTCGCCACATTCCTCGCAGCGCATCCCAGGGTCAGCTGGGTGAGTTACCCCGGCCTTGAGAATTCACCCCACCATCAGGTTGCCAGACGTCTCTACGGCGGAAGATACGGCGGCCTGGTGACCTTCGGCACCGGCGACAAAGCTTCCGCCTTCAAGGTCATCGATGCGCTGAAAATGGCACGCAACCTGGCCAATATCGGCGATGCGAAGACCCTGGTCATTCACCCGGCCAGTACAATCTGTGCCGACTACTCGGCGGCGGACAAGGCCCTGATGGGGGTTAGTGAGGATATGATACGGGTGTCGGCGGGGATAGAGAACCCGCAGGATATCATCAACGATTTCAGCTGTGCGCTTGAAGCGATAGAAGGGAGAACAGCATGAACATCACCATTAACGGAAAAGAATCTTCGCTGCCGGAAAATCCGGCCCGCACCGTGGACTCGCTGCTGGAGGAGCTTGATGTTTCGCAGAGGCTGTATGTTACGGTAGAACATAACGGCGAGGTGCTCGACCGTTCAGCCCACGAAACAAGTGCAGTCAAGGCCGGCGATGTTATCGAGTTCCTGTATTTCATGGGCGGAGGTCGCTGATGTTGTCCGAATCCCAGATCGAACGGTACTCCCGGCATGTCATCCTGAAAGAGGTCGGCGGGAAAGGGCAGCAGAAGCTGCTGGATGGCAGAGTGCTGATCATCGGCGCCGGTGGGCTCGGTTCACCGATTGCGCTCTACCTTGCCGCTGCGGGTGTCGGAACCATTGGCATCGCCGATGCCGATGACGTTGACCTGTCCAATCTCCAGCGCCAGGTGATTCACTTCACAGCCGACGTAGGGAAGCCGAAGGTTGAGTCCGCCCGTGAAAAAATGCAGGCCATCAATCCGGACGTCAAGGTTGTGACCTACAAGGAATGGATAGCCGCAGCCAATATCAACTCCATCATTGCCGACTATGACTTCATCATCGACGGCACCGATAATTTCGCCGCCAAGTTCCTGATCAACGATGCCTGCGTCCTCGCTGGCAAGCCGTATTCCCACGGCGGCATTCTCGCGTTCGACGGGCAGACCATCACGGTGATTCCGGGCGAGTCCGCCTGCTATCGCTGCATATTCCCGGAGCCGCCGCCGCAGGATGCGATTCCGACCTGCTCGCAGGCGGGTGTCATCGGCGTTCTGCCGGGTGTGCTCGGCACCATCCAGGCGACCGAGGCGATCAAGTTCCTGCTGGGCAAAGGGGATCTGCTGACCAACCGTCTGCTGACCTACAGCGCCCTGCGGATGAAGTTTCGCGAGGTGCCGCTCAAACGCAAGGTTTCATGTCCTGTCTGCGGCAACAGCCCAACCATCACCAAAGTGCATGATGAACTGAATGCTATGACCGTGTGCGATCTGGGTGCGTGACATGCTCGAAATTCCGCAACATGTTTACGACGACATGATTGAGCATGCGCAAAAGGGGGCCCCTCTGGAGGTATGCGGAATACTGGGGGGGAAGGGCGGCACTGTTTCGGTGATCTACCCCATGACCAACACCGATGCCAGTAATGAGCATTTCATGATGGAGCCGAAGGAGCAGTTTGCGGTGGTGAAAGATCTGCGGACGCGCGGCCTGGATATGCTGGCAATTTACCACTCGCACCCTGAAACGCCGGCCCGTCCGTCGGAGGAGGATATCCGGCTGGCGCTGACGCCGTCTGTTTCCTCTATTATTATTTCTTTGGAAAACCCCGATAAGCCGGACATGAAGTCGTTCAAGATTCATCAGGGTGAAGCGGAACCTGAAAAAATCGCAGTGATTTCCCGTTAGACAAATCCCTGTCTCTGGTTAAGGTCTCCAAAGTTGTCCGTTCCGGGAGTATGCTCTCAATTGATGCAGTCCCCCGACTCTGCAGTAGGAAACCTGTATTTGGGGGTTGCCATCGGTCCTCCTTCATATCCTCCGTAATCCTCTTTTATGGTGTAAAATCTGACCGCTTTGTGATAGAGTCTCGGCGTTTTTATACGAAAGCGCCAGATATTCCAGCCAGGGATTGCCATGAGCGACGGCAGCAAAGCCAGAGGCGACATACCCCCACGCGTTCCACCCTCTCCGGATGATCAGACAGTCACGGTTCCGGGCTGGCCGTTGCCGGCGTACATTCTTTCCTGGAGCATCCTGGTACTGGTGATCGGGCTCGCAAGTTATCTGCTGCAACGCTCGCCCCATATCAATTATGCGGCTGAGGCTACCGCTTTCGGCGCGATTTGGCTGGTGGGAACGATCATCAACATTGCTCTGTTCCGCTGGCTTTTCAGCACCATGCGCAAAATGGCCCGTGCTGAACAGCAGCTTCAAATTAAAGCGGCACAGCTGGCTTCAGTGTTTGAAAATCTGCCCGGCATGGTCTGGCTGAAGGACAGCGAGGGGCGCTACCTGCAGATAAACGCCGTCTTTGGTAAAATTTGTTCGTATAACGGAACGAAGCAGGTTTTGGGTATGACCGATGCGGATTTTTTTCCGTCCGATCTGGTGCTGGGCTATGCTGAAAGCGATCGGTTCGTTCTGCAAAGCGGCACGGCGCAGTCGATACACGAATATATGCCTGTCGGGGGGCGCCGGCGCCTGTTTGAGATATTCAAGGCGCCTGTATTTGCCGAGAGCGGGGAAATTATCGGCATCTCCGGCTTTGCCAATGACATAACTGATCGTCAGGCAGCCGAAGAAACGCTGATGGCGTTTTCCGATTACATGGAAAAGAAGAATGCCGAAGTGTCTGCGGCGCTTGTGATGGCGGAAGAATCAACCCGCTCCAAAAGCGAGTTTCTGGCGACCATGAGCCACGAAATCCGCACGCCGATGAATGGCGTGATCGGTATGACCGGCATGCTGCTGGATACCGAGTTGTCCCCTGAGCAGCGCGAATATGCCGAAATCGTCAGAAAGAGCGGCGAGAACCTGTTGGGGCTGATTAACGATATTCTGGATTTCTCCAAGATCGAGGCACGCAAACTTGAACTTGACGTTATCGATTTTGACCTCCGATCGGCTTTGGGCGACACTATCGATATCTTCACGGCGCGGGCCAATGAAAAAGGACTGAAGCTCATCGAGCAGATCGATCCGGCGGTGCCACTGTTTCTGAAAGGGGATCCCGGCAGGCTGCGCCAGGTTATTACCAACCTGATCGGCAACTCTATCAAGTTCACCGAACGGGGAGAGATAACCATCGCCGCCGGTCTTAAATCCGATGAGAACGGCTTCGTGATGATCCGTTTCGGGGTCAGTGATACCGGCATCGGCATTCCTGAGGCACGGCGGGCTGCCATCTTCTCACCTTTTACCCAGGTAGATGGCTCCACGACGCGAAAATATGGCGGGACGGGGCTCGGACTGGCAATCTGTAAACAGCTTGCGGAATTGATGGATGGCACCATTGGTGTCGAGAGTGAGGAGGGGGTAGGCTCTACTTTCTGGTTCACCGCACGCTTCGAGAAACAGCCGGAGGGTGTCTGTGGTGAGGTTCGCGCTGCGGCCCGGTTGCCGGAGGCGAGCGCAGAACATATCCACCGGGAGCTTCGCATCCTGCTGACGGAAGACAATATCATTAATCAGAAAGTGGCCTTGGGACTGCTGAACAAGCTTGGCCATCGGGCAGATGTGGCCAATAACGGGCTTGAAGCCGTCAGAATGCTGGAACAGGGGAACTACGACCTGGTGTTGATGGATTGCCAGATGCCGGAAATGGACGGTTTTGAAGCAACAACGGTGATTCGCGATCCCGCTTCAGCAGTTCTCGATCACACGGTACCGATCATAGCCATGACTGCAAATGCCATGAAGGGAGACCGTGAACGCTGCCTGGAGGCCGGTATGAACGATTACCTGTCAAAGCCGGTCAGGCGTGAAGAGCTGCTGGCGGCGATCAACGCGGTCGTGAAAAGCGGCATCTCCGCTGCTGACGGTTCTGAACAGCTGCCGGCTGCGACGGAGGAGGTGTCAGTGCTTCTGTTTGACGAAGCCGCCTTGCTGGAACGATTTGAAGGAGACCGCGATTTTATCGGCATGATCCTGGGGGATGCCTATCAGGACATTTCCGGCCAGCTGGAGCAGATTCGGGAGTTGTCGTCAGGCGACGACCGCATAACCATCCGCCGCCTTGCTCATACAATGAAGGGACTGGCGGCAACGATCGGCACTGAACCGCTGCGAAGTGCGGCGCTGATGGTCGAGACTGCTGCCAAAGAGGGTGAAATGGATTCCGTCAGAGAGCTGCTGCCGGAGTTGGAGCGTCAGGTAGCGCTTACGCTGGAGATTATTACGAAATCGGAATTGTACTGTAGTGGAGGGGAGCGGGCTTGACTCCGGGGAAGCGATGAAAAATACCAAAATTTTAATTGTTGACGACGAGCCGATGAGCGTCAAGATACTCAGTCATCTGCTGGAAACCGAGTACACCACGCTGATGGCCCATGACGGTCGTGAAGCGCTGGAGATCCTGTCGCGCGTTACGCCTGACCTGATTATCCTGGATGTGGTCATGCCGGAGATGGATGGCTATGAAGTGTTCAGGGCGCTCAGAAAAATCCCTGGCCTGGAGGATGTTCCGGTGCTGTTCATCTCGGTGATGAATGAGACAGAGTGCGAGCATCAGGGGCTTGAAATGGGGGCCGGCGACTACATCATAAAGCCGTTCAACCCTTCGCTGGTGCGCCTGAGAGTAAAGAACCACCTGGCGTTCCATCAGGAACGCAAACTACTGGCCCAGCGCACCGTCGAGCTCGAACAGCTTAATGAACTGCTGGCGGCCGAGGTGACGCAACGCCGCGCCATTCAGGCCGACAACGAACAGCTGATCAGGGAACTGAGAGAAGCAGTTGAGAATGTTAACACTCTTACGGAGCTGATACCGATCTGCGCGTCGTGCAAGAAGGTGCGTGATGACAAGGGATACTGGAATCAGATCGAGACCTATCTCAGTAAGCACACCGATTTGACTTTCAGTCACGGTCTCTGCCTTGAATGTGCTACCAGACTCTACCCTGGATCAACCTTCGGGGGGGCTAAGAAGACTACATGAACGCACAATCACCGGAGAAAACAGTTTTGAAAGAGACGGGGCTGGCAGGCAGCAGTATTCGCATCCTGGTTGTCGATGATGTTGAGCTGAATCAGGAAATGATCGAGCTCATGTTGAGAGGCTCGGTCGGGGAGCAGGAAATCACGCTGCTGCGGGCTATGAACGGCCGCGAAGCGCTCGACATGCTTGAGCGTGACAAGGAGATCGATGTTATCCTGCTGGATATGATAATGCCGGTGATGGATGGCTTTGAAGCATTGACGATCATAAAAAAACACCCGAGATTATGTTCCATTCCGGTAATCGCCATGACTGGCGACAAGGGGGAGGCGCTGAAGACCCTTGCCCTCGGTGCCAATGACTTTCTCCCCAAGCCGTGCAACCCCGAAGAGCTGAGCCTGCGGGTGCTGAATCACGTCCGCATGAAGCGGCTTCTGGATGAATCCCGCTGCCGTGAGGCTGAGCTTTCCAGGGTTTCAGCCCTGATGGAACAGAAAAATGCGGAGCTGGGAACGGCGCTGATTGCTGCCCAGGAGGCAACTCGCGCCAAGAGTGAGTTCCTGGCTACCATGAGTCACGAGATCCGCACCCCCATGAACGGTGTCATCGGCATGACCGGGCTGCTGCTTGACACGAGGCTGGACGACCAGCAGCGCGAGTTCGCCGAAATCATCCGCAAAAGCGGTGAAAACCTGCTTGGACTGATCAACGATATACTTGATTTCTCCAAGATCGAGGCGCGCAAACTTGATCTGGAACTTCTTGACTTTAACTTGCGCATGACTGTCGAGGACTGCGTCGAGATGCTGGCGTTGAGGGCCAGGGAGGCCGGCCTGGAGCTGACGTGCCGGCTGGATGCCGCTCTTCCCCGCTGCGTCAGGGGGGATTCGGGGCGGGTGCGCCAGATTCTAACCAACCTTGTCGGTAATGCGATCAAGTTTACCGAAAGTGGTTCGGTCACTGTCAGCGCAGATGTCAGAACGAGCGACGGTGGGTCAGTGCTTGTTTATTTAGCCGTTCAGGATACCGGCATCGGCATTCCCGCGGGGCGGCGGGGCGCCATTTTCAGCCCGTTTACCCAGGCTGACGGCACTACGACCCGGAAATACGGCGGCACCGGACTCGGCCTGGCAATTTGCAAGCAGCTTACCGAAATGATGGGTGGGGAGATCGGAGTGGAAAGTGAGGAGCGTGTTGGATCCACCTTCTGGTTTACCGCACGGTTTGAAATCTGTCAGGATGCTGCCTGCGTCCCGTCCAAAATGGAAATTTTGCCGCCGGACGCCCTGGCATCCGCACAGCAGTATGCCCTGATTCTACTTGTCGAAGATAATGTGATCAATCAGAAGGTGGCACAAGGGATGTTGAACAAGCTCGGCTTCAAGGCTGACGTTGCTGCAAATGGCCTGGAGGCGATTAGCGCACTTGAGTTGATTCCGTACAATCTTGTGCTGATGGATTGTCAGATGCCGGAGATGGACGGTTTTGAGGCTGCAGCCGCAATTCGTGCCCCCAACTCAAAAGTATTGAACCGCAGCGTGCCTATCATTGCCATGACTGCCAATGCCATGAAGGGTGACCGTGAGCGCTGCCTGGCTTCAGGGATGAGTGATTATCTCTCCAAGCCGGTCAGGAAAGAAGATCTGGCGGCTGCCCTGTCCACCTGGCTCAGCAGCGGAAGAGTGTCGGAGGAAGCGCCTGCTGTTACCGAAGGTGAGAATCATTCAGAGCATTTGCCAGAAGTTCAACTCTTTAATGAGGCTGAACTGTTGGAGAGGCTGGATTACGATCATGAGTTCGTACGCAGTGTTTTGAGCGAGTCATTGCAGGAGATTCCCCGGCACATTGAGTCGCTGAAAGAGTATTGCAGCGGCGACGACCGGAACATTATCCGTCTTGAGGCGCACACCCTGAGGGGGCTGGCAGCAAATATCAGTTCCGCGGCCCTGCGGGAACTCGCCCAGAATCTGGAATTTGTTGCCCGCGACGGCAATTTTGAGGCTGCACATGAGCTTTTGCCAGAACTCGAGGAGTGTGCTCGCCAGACTGCGGAAGCGATCAGAAACTCACACATTTGGGGCGCTGACGGGCAGTAATGCACTGGCAGTACATGGCGTAAGCCGGTGCAGTTAGTGGCTACAGGCTAAAAAAATCGTAGGGAGCATTTTTTTATTGACACTGCCATATCTAAAGGGTATAAGTCCACCTCTTGATAAAGTGCTGTACAGGCGCGCACGCTGACATGAATGGAGATGCCGGTACGATTCCGGCCCACAACTATTCCATTCCCATCCATAGAAGGTATCAGGCGCGCTTTTCATTCCGTCACAGATTGTTATCGTAAAAAAAACTACAATTGATTACCGCAGTGCAGCAGGAAAACCGATGGTGCGAACGGAGCGTCATTCGCGATATCGGTCAGGATTAAATATTTTGTTGACATCGTTTCGGGTTATTTGCTAGTTTGAGAATTCGCTTTCTTGGGCGACATTTCTGGTTGTATTTTGTCACATCTATTTACGCGTCGGGAGATTCAGCGGCTATGCCAACAATTAATCAACTTATCCGTTCGGGCAGAGAAAGCAAAAAAGACAAGTCGACGGCACCTGCGTTGAAATGCTGTCCTCAAAAACGCGGCGTTTGCACAAGGGTGTATACGACTACCCCGAAAAAGCCGAACTCCGCTCTTCGCAAGGTTGCCAGGGTTCGTCTGACAAACGGCGTTGAGGTTACGTCCTACATCCCCGGTGTCGGTCACAATCTCCAGGAGCACTCAGTGGTTCTGATTCGCGGCGGCAGGGTAAAAGACCTTCCGGGGGTCCGGTATCACATCGTGCGCGGAACGCTCGATTCGGTGGGTGTGAAGGGTCGTCTGCAGAGCCGTTCCAAATATGGCGCCAAGCGTCCGAAATAATAATCAGTCCGTCTGGTTGAGAGGAAAGATATGCCGAGAAGAAGAGAAGTGCCCAAAAGAGTGATACTGCCGGATCCGAAGTTTAACGACAAGGTAGTGGCCAAGTTGATCAACTCGCTTATGCTGGCCGGCAAGAAGAGTGTGGCCGAGTCGATACTGTACGGCGCTCTTGATCTCGTAGCTCAGCGCTCCCAGGAAGAGGCAGTTAAAGTACTCAAGAAAAGCCTCGATAACATCAAGCCGATGCTGGAAGTCAAGTCACGGCGTGTCGGCGGCTCCACATACCAGGTACCCATCGAAGTCCGTCCCGAGCGCCGTATGTCGCTTGCCATGCGCTGGCTGATCAAGTATTCAAGCGCTCGCAGCGAAAAAACCATGCGTGACAAACTGGCTGGTGAAATACTTGATGCCTACAATAACCGCGGTTCGGCGGTCAAAAAGCGCGAAGATGTGCATAAAATGGCCGAGGCTAACCGTGCCTTTGCTCATTATCGCTGGTAGTAGTTTAACCGTTTTCGGAGGATTTAGTGGCTCGCTTATCACCGCTTGATAAATATAGAAACATCGGCATCATGGCTCACATCGATGCCGGTAAAACCACGACGACTGAGCGCATTCTTTACTACACCGGTGTGTCGCATAAAATCGGTGAGGTTCACGAAGGCACAGCCACGATGGACTGGATGGAGCAGGAGCAGGAGCGCGGCATTACAATCACCTCGGCTGCCACCACCTGTAACTGGAATGATCACCGCATTAATATCATTGATACTCCTGGCCACGTTGACTTCACAATCGAAGTAGAGCGCTCGCTGCGAGTGCTCGACGGTGCTGTCGCTGTATTCTGTTCTGTTGGCGGCGTAGAGCCGCAGTCCGAAACGGTGTGGCGTCAGGCCGACAAGTACGGCGTTCCCCGTATTGCGTTCGTAAACAAGATGGACCGTGTCGGTGCCGATTTTTTCCGTGGCGTTCAGATGATAAAAGACCGCCTGAAAGCCAACCCGCTTCCGATTCAGATTCCGGTCGGCAAGGAAGAAAACTTCAAGGGAATCGTCGACCTGGTTACCATGAAGGCTGTGCTGTGGGATGAAGAGTCTCTTGGCGCAACGTTCCGCATTGAAGAAATACCGGCTGAGCTGCTTGATGATGCACAAGAATGTCGCGAAAAGATGATTGAAGAAATTTCAAGCCATGATGATGTCCTCATGGAGAAGTATCTTTCCGGCGAAGAATTGACGGAGGCAGAGGTCAAGGCTGCAATTCGTGCCTGCACCATAGCCATTCATATCTGTCCAGTCGTCTGCGGGTCTTCATTTAAAAACAAAGGTGTACAGAATCTTCTTGACGCGGTTGTCGATTACATGCCGTCACCGCTTGACATACCTGCGATTAAAGGTGTTGATACTGTTAACGGCAGTGAAATCGAGCGTCACGCCTCCGATACGGAGCCGTTCTCGGCGCTTGGTTTTAAAATCATGACCGACCCCTTTGTTGGCCAGTTGACATTCTTCCGAGTATACTCCGGCGTTATTCAGTCCGGTTCCTACGTCTATAACTCGACTAAAGGCAAGCGTGAGCGCATCGGCCGCATTCTTAAGATGCACGCAAACAAGCGCGAAGAGGTTAAAGAGGTTTACGCCGGCGATATCGCTGCAGCCGTTGGCCTGAAATATACCACTACCGGTGATACGCTGTGCGAAGAGGAGCGGCCGGTAATTCTCGAATCCATCGAGTTTCCTGAGCCGGTTATCTCCATCGCCATTGAGCCCAAAACGAAGGCGGAGCAGGAGAAGCTCGGCTTTGGATTACAGAAGCTCGCCAGCGAGGATCCTTCATTCCGGGTTAAAACCGACGAAGAAACCGGACAGACAATCATCTCCGGTATGGGCGAATTGCACCTCGAAATCATCGTTGACCGCCTGATGCGCGAATTCAAGGTTGAGGCCAATGTTGGCAAACCGCAGGTTGCCTATCGTGAAACCATTACCAAGAAGGTCAAGGTCGAAGGCAAGTTTGTGCGCCAGTCCGGCGGGCGTGGCCAGTACGGTCATGTATGGCTGGAAGTTGAGCCCCAGGAGGCCGGCAAAGGGTATGAATTTGTTGATGCCATCAAAGGTGGCGTCGTACCGCGTGAATATATTCCCGCTGTCGATAAAGGTATCAAAGAGGCAACTGACAATGGCGTTCTCGCCGGATTCCCGGTAGTAGACGTTAAAGTAACCTTGATTGACGGTTCGTACCACGAAGTTGATTCATCCGAAATGGCGTTCAAGATTGCAGGATCCATGGGCTTTAAGGAGGGGTGCTCCAAAGCCGGTCCGATTATCCTTGAGCCGATCATGTCTGTTGAAGTAGTGGTTCCCGAGGAGTACATGGGAGACGTTATCGGGGATCTCAATTCCAAGCGAGGCCGCATCATGGGCATGGATTCGCGTGCCGGCGCCCAGGTTGTCAGCGCGATGGTGCCGCTCGCTTCAATGTTCGGATATTCGACAGATCTGCGTTCGGCGACTCAGGGACGTGCAACCTATACAATGACATTTGACCATTATGAGCCGGTACCCAAATCGGTATCGGAAGATATAGTAGCAAAAGTTAAAGGGTAATCTAGACCAAACCATCCATCAGGAGGGCCTTTATCATGGCGAAGGCGAAATTCGAGCGTAACAAACCGCATGTAAACATCGGCACGATTGGTCACGTTGACCACGGCAAAACGACCTTGACAGCAGCAATCACCAAGGTCC
>Ga0194061_1001443_pt1 | contig 13786 bp, 14 predicted proteins | sample SepL2221m_MetaG_FD_163423 | JGI IMG/M metagenome (GOLD analysis project Ga0194061, IMG submission 163423) | Anoxic zone freshwater microbial communities from boreal shield lake in IISD Experimental Lakes Area, Ontario, Canada - Sep2016-L224-21m | ecosystem: Environmental > Aquatic > Freshwater >...
CTGATACAACACGAAAAACGGCTGTCATGGCCACCGAGAACGGGCAGTCGATTCTCCGTATTGATGAAGGCTTTGACGGTGCTTGGCGCCGAGTGGGTCTTGCCCTGGATCGCACAGGATTTACGGTTGAAGACCGGGACCGCAAACAGGGCGTCTATTTTGTGCGTTACGTGCCACTAAATGCGGACAACAAAGAACCTGGTTTTTTCAGCAAATTGTTCAGCAGTTCTGCTAAAAGTACGGATGCAGCGAAGTTCCAGATTGCCGTTCGTAGCACTGCGAATGTGACGACTGTCTCTGTTCTCGACGCGAAAGGCGCCGTCGAGACATCCGCCAGTGCAGAGCGCATTGTCAAAGTCATCGCTGACGACATCAAGTAGTGAGCTGAACTGGGAATTCTGCCCCCTTGACGAACTACTGACGAAAAAAAGCCACCTTTCGGTGGCTTTTTTTCAAGCGCAAAGAATTACTTCTTGGCTGGCTCGGAAGCAGCGGCTGCAGCTGGTGCGGCGGCGGCGGCGGGAGCCGAAGCTTCCACAGCTGGAGCAGATGCGGGAGCGGCAGGTGCGGGGGCAGGAGCAGCAACTGGTGCAGGAGCAGCTGCTGGTGCAGGAGCTTCTTCTTTTTTACCGCAAGCAGCCAAGGCAGCGGCAGCGATAACGACTGCCAAGACGAGTGATTTGTTCATTTTAAAAACTAGAGTGAGTTAACGAAACAATTTTTGGAAATTGTCAAAGCAGCACGCCGCCCAGACTCAGACAAAAAGCATTCGATCTCTTTTTGCCTAACCCCCGAGTATACAGGAACTTTCAAATATACGCGGGAAAACCCTCTAACCGCCGTTTACAAACCCAAAGTCGTGGCTGCAAATCCGGGTGAACTTTGGTGTCGGCACTCGTCCAATTTCTCCTTTAAATGAACACGACGCAATGGTTCCAGACCCGCAACACCGGTACAACGCACCAGATCGAGTCGGCACATAGCCCAATGCGGGCTCCACAATGCGCTCGGAATTTCACTGCCGTCAAGCGTTTTGCAAACACGGCACTCAACAATGTGATCCCAGGTTTTGCGCCAACTTACCAATCGTGGTTTATGCTTCAAGACACTGTCATAGCTGTGCGCCAGCATTAGAAGATGACGGCCTTTTCCAGCCCACGCCTGTAGTGACTCCGCCACCGCGCGCTCACCCAACGGCCAATCCTCAAAGCTGGAGTCGCTCCATATCATCGACGGCCACCCGTCACGGGCCGCGCAAGCAAGTGCATCGCGTACAACTTCCGCAAACTCGGTGGGCCCAGAAAAGGCCCCTACCATCGGACTGCCTATGGTTTCATGGTCCAACATACATCCACCCCGCTGCGCACCAATCCACCACCAGCGAACGCGCAGGCCCGCTCAAGCGCTTAACCTCAGCGGCACCGAGATGCCGCTGATCAGCCAAACGACGCATCAATTGCGCATCGCGGCCCGAGGCCAGAAAACTGTCGCCATTCACAAACACATGGTGCAAGTCGTACATCATCCGGGTGCGGCGATCCAATGTCAATGGTCCTTCCATCGCGTCATGTTGATTCGCCTCAAAACTGACATGTCCTTTGGGTTCGGTTAAATATTCACCCAAAACACGCCGCATTGTTAGCGGGTCCCGCAGAGCGTCAGCCATTGCTTTGCTTGCAAATTCAACCAGCGCATCCGGAATTTCCCCGCAGGCTTGAAGTGCCGCCTGCTTGGGGTCTCGGTACAAAGCGCTGCCCACAGTGTCCTGCGCATCCTCCGCCAAGCGCTGCAACAACTCCCCCGCTAACTCGCCCCGGCTGGGTGAGCGAAATCCAATGGAATAGGTCATGCACTCCCCTGCTGCAATACCATCGTGCGCATAACGAGGAGGGAGATAGAGCATGTCTCCCGGATCGAGGACAAACTCCATTTCCGGCTCAAAATGCGCTAGGATCTTGAGTGGCACGTCCGGCTGCAGACTCAAATCCTTCTGACGGCCAATCCGCCATCGGCGCTGGCCATAGGCCTGTAGCAAAAATACGTCATAGCTGTCGAAATGCGGCCCAACGCCACCGCCGTCAGTGGCATAGCTGACCATCACATCATCCAGTCGCGCAACGGGCACGAAACGGAACTGATTCATCAGCGCATGCACACCGTCATCCAACAAATCCACGCCTTGCACAAGCAAGGTCCAACCCGCCTGTTTGAGCGGTGGCAACGCCTTACGGGCAAATGGTCCGTGCCTAAATCGCCATCCCTGGGCGCCATCTGCACTCGCCTGAACCACTAGCCGTGACTGCACCTCCTCCTGAGATGCAAGATCAAACAGGGCGGTACGGTCCAACGGAGGAATGAAGCCCGGCACGGCCTGGCGAATAACCAGCGGCTTCTTGTGCCAGTGGCGTTGCATGAAAGCCTTTGGCGTCAAGCCACCCAGGAGTTGCATCGGTTCATCAGTGTTCATGGGACAATTCTCGCCTATGGAAATCAATCAACAATGCGTCGTTGCCCTTACGTGGACGCTAAAAGATACTTTGGGCGAGGAACTGGACGTTTTGGACGAGCCGGTGGAGTTTTTGGTGGGCGGCAACGATCTTTTGCCTGTGCTGGAGGCAGCCCTACAGGGTTATGGCGCCGGTTCCAGCCTTCTATTGCAAATAGAGCCTGAACAGGCTTTTGGTGACTTCAATGACCAGTTGCTGTTTCTGGAGCCGCGTCACCTGTTTCCGGATGACCTCCAGACGGGATTGACCGTGGAGGGCAGCGCCCTGCCAGACGGATGTAGCCCCAACGTGCCCCGCGACACGCTGTACACCATCACCGATATTTACCCAGAACATGTCGTGCTGGATGGCAACCACCCGCTTGCCGGTATTGCCATTCGCATCAGTATCCAGATCGAGTCCGTACGCGAAGCAACCGAAGAAGAAGTAGGGCGCGGCAGCTGTGGCACGGGCTTCTTCAAACTGCAGGTCGGACCGTCTGACCTGGAGTCAGACCACACGTTGCACTAAATATTCAGAAAATTCGGGTTTCAGACCCCGTAGAACGGGCGTATACAGCTATATTTTTTATAGCAAAACACCTATCAGGACTTTCCGGTGGAGCCGTAGCCGCCTTCGCCACGCTCCGTCGCCTCGAACTCGGTGACCACATTAAACTGGGCCTGCAGCACCGGCACGATGACCAATTGTGCGATTCGCTCCATCGGCTCAATCGTAAATGGAACATCGCTGCGGTTCCAGGCGCTGACCATGAGTTGTCCTTGATAGTCACTGTCGATCAACCCCACCAGATTGCCCAAAACGATGCCATGCTTGTGCCCCAGACCAGAGCGCGGAAGGATTAGCGCCGCATACGCAGGGTCCTGCAAGTAGATGGCCATGCCAGTGGGTACCAGTTGCCAGGCGTTGGCCTCCAACGTGAGCGGCTCATTCAGGCAGGCCCGCAAGTCCAGACCAGCGCTACCCGGTGTGGCGTAGGCGGGCATCAGGTCATTCAGCCGGGTATCAAGAATTTTGACGTCAATTTTCATTTTGAAGTTTCACTTGGCAATGCGCCGTGCAATGTCGGCAACCAACTGGCGCGCCAACACCAGTTTGGAGTTTCTGGGAATCTCGGTGGCACCATCGGCATCCACCAGCAGCAAGGCGTTGTCGTCCTGCCCGAAGGTGTCCGGACCAATGTTACCCACCAGAAGGGGAACATTTTTACGGATGCGCTTGGCGGTGGCGTGGGCCAGCAAGTCATGGCTCTCAGCCGCAAAGCCGACACAAAACAACGCACCGCTCAACGCGCGCGGGTCGCTGGCCAGCGTCGCCAGAATATCGGGGTTCTCGACAAAACCCAAAACAGGAGTCTGACCGGATCCATCTTTCTTGATTTTTTGATCCGCCGACAGCGCCGGACGCCAGTCGGCGACCGCAGCTGCCGCTACAAATATGCTAGCTGCCTGCGCATATTCCGCGCAGGCTGTGAGCATATTTGATGCAGATTTCACATCCACCCGACGCACGCCCCTCGGGGTTGGCAATGCCACCGGACCCGCCACCAGCGTCACCTCCGCCCCCGCCTCCTGGGCCGCACGGGCAATGGCAAACCCCATCTTGCCACTGGACAGGTTGGTGATGCCGCGCACCGGGTCAATGGCTTCATAAGTCGGGCCCGCCGTCACCAGCATATGCTGCCCGGCAAGCAAATTAGGTTGAAAAAATGCCACTACGTCCTGCAGCAAATCCTGCGGCTCCAACATGCGCCCGTCGCCGGTCTCGCCACAGGCCTGGTCACCCGTCCCCACGCCCAGTACCGTGCAACCGTCTTCCTGCAACTGCGCGCGGTTGCGCTGCGTCGCCGGGTGGTCCCACATCTCACGATTCATCGCGGGGGCAATCAGCAGAGGCACCCTGTCAATAGGGCGAGCCAGACACATAAGACTAAGCAGGTCGTCAGCCCCACCATGCAGCAGTTTGGACATGAAATCAGCGCTGCAAGGGGCGATCAGAATGGCATCGGCCTCGCGGCTTAGGTTGATATGCGCCATGTTGTTGGGCTCGCGTGCGTCCCATTGCGAGCCATAAACGCAGCGGTTAGAAAGCGCCTGCATTGTGACCGGCGTGATGAACTGGGCAGCCGCTTCAGTCATCACGACCTGAACCGTCGCGCCTTCCTTGATCAACGCGCGACACAACTCGGCAGCCTTGTAACAGGCAATGCCTCCGGTGAGCCCCAGAACAATGTGTTTTCCAGCAAGATCATTCATGAATGGCAATGTAGCAGAGCCACACCTTTATAATCTTCGTTTACCACCTCCCTGAGCCTACAAGCTCCCCCTGACATGACCAAATTTGTCTTCGTCACCGGCGGTGTGGTGTCCTCCCTTGGCAAGGGAATCGCCTCAGCCTCCCTCGCTGCGATACTGGAATCGCGGGGCCTGACAGTCACCCTCATCAAGCTCGATCCGTATTTAAACGTAGATCCGGGCACCATGTCGCCACTGCAACACGGCGAAGTTTTCGTCACTGACGATGGCGCAGAAACCGATTTGGACCTTGGCCACTACGAGCGCTTTATTGAGTCGCGCATGCGCAAGGCCAACAACTTCACCACTGGCCAGATTTACAAGAGTGTGCTCGACAAAGAGCGCCGCGGCGACTATTTGGGCAAGACCGTGCAGGTCATTCCCCACGTCACCAATGAAATCCAGGAATTTGTCAAACGCGGCGCCCGGTTTGGCGAGCCTGACGCAGTCGATGTGGCGATTGTCGAAATTGGTGGCACTGTGGGCGACATTGAATCGCTGCCATTCCTGGAAGCAGTGCGCCAGATGAGCCTCAAGCTCGGCCCAAACAACACGGCCTTTGTGCACCTGAGCTATGTGCCATGGATTGCCGCCGCGGGCGAGCTCAAAACCAAACCCACCCAACACACCGCCAAACAATTGCGCGAAATCGGCATTCAGGCCGACGCCCTGCTGTGCCGCGCGGATCGCCCGATACCGCAAGAAGAGCGCTCCAAGATCTCGCTGTTCTCCAATGTGCCCGAATGGGGCGTCATCAGCATGTGGGATGTGGACACCATTTACAAGGTTCCGCGCATGCTGCACGAACAGGGCCTGGACGGTCTGATCTGCGACAAGTTGCGCCTGAATACGCCACCTGCCAACCTCAAACGCTGGGACGACCTGGTGTATGAGACAGAGCATCCGCAGTGCGAAGTCAGTATCGCCATGGTGGGCAAGTATGTCGACCTGAGCGACAGCTACAAGTCTCTGAACGAAGCGTTACGCCACGCCGGCATGAAGAACCATGCCAAGGTCAAAATCGAGTACATCGATTCAGAAACCATCACGCCTGACAGTGTTTCCCGACTGGCTAAATTTGACGCCGTGCTGGTACCCGGTGGCTTTGGCAAGCGCGGCATTGAAGGGAAAATTTGCGCTGCCCGTTTCGCCCGTGAGAATAAGGTTCCTTATTTGGGTATCTGCCTTGGAATGCAAGTCGCCACTATTGAGTTCGCCCGCCACGTTGCCGGCCTGAAAGACGCCAATAGCACCGAGTTCGAGCCCGATTGCCCCAACCCCGTCATTGCCCTCATTACCGAGTGGAAAGATGCCGATGGCACCATCAAGACCCGAAACCAAAACTCGGACCTCGGTGGAACCATGCGTTTGGGCGCACAAAGCTCCGATGTAGCCCAAGGTACGTTGGCCCACGAAATATATGGCGACGTGGTGACCGAACGCCATCGCCACCGCTACGAAGCCAACGTGAATTACCTGGATCAATTGCGTCAGTCGGGTTTAGTGATCTCTGCACTCACCCAGCGCGAGCAACTGACCGAAATGGTTGAACTGCCGCGCGCCGTGCACCCCTGGTTCATCGGCGTGCAGTTTCACCCTGAGTTCAAGTCCACTCCGTGGAATGGCCACCCGCTGTTCAACGCCTTTGTAAAAGCCGCGCTGGACCACCAGACAGCAGGAAAAAACTTGAAAGCCGTTGCCTGATATGAAATTGTGTGGTTTCGACGTTGGACTGGAGCACCGCATCTTCCTGATTGCAGGTCCGTGCGTGGTTGAGTCCGAGCAGTTGCAAATGGACACGGCGGGCATGCTGAAGGAAATCACTTACGCACTGGGTATTCCATTCATCTTCAAAAGCAGTTTTGACAAAGCCAACCGCACCGGAAACAGCGCTTTTCGCGGACTCGGCATGGATAAAGGGCTTGAAATACTGGCCAAGGTCAAGCGCGAATTGAACATTCCCGTTTTGACCGATATCCACTCCGAAGATCAAATTGCGAAAGTGAGCGCGGTGGTAGACGTGTTGCAAACGCCGGCTCTACTGAGTCGCCAGACTGATTTCATTCGTGCCGTAGCTCGCTCAGGACTGCCCGTCAACATCAAGAAGGGGCAGTTCATGGCGCCCGGTGACATGAAGAATGTCATTGACAAGGCCCGCGCCGCAGCGCGCGAGGCCGGTTTGCCAGAAGACAATTTCATGGCCTGCGAACGCGGTGCCAGCTTTGGCTACAACAACCTGGTGAGTGATATGCGGTCATTGGCCATCATGCGTGACACCGGTGCGCCCGTGGTGTTTGACGCAACCCACTCCGTGCAATTGCCGGGGGGCCAGGGCACCAGCAGCGGTGGCGTGCGTGAAATGGTGCCGGTGCTGGCCCGCGCAGCGGTAGCCGTTGGCGTGGCCGGGCTGTTCATGGAAACCCACCCTGACCCGGCCAATGCCCTGTGTGATGGTCCCAACGCCGTGCCGCTGCACCACATGAAAGCGCTGCTGGAAACCTTGGTGGAACTGGACTTCGTGACCAAGAAAAAGCCCTTCCTGGAGAACCACTTCAACTGAACACGGTCAGCGCGCACTGGTTGACCCCTCCATCACCCCACACCGATTTAGTTTTGTATTTTTTGAAAGAAATGAAATGAGTGCAATTGTTGATATCGTAGGCCGCGAAATTCTGGATTCACGCGGCAACCCCACCGTCGAATGCGATGTGCTGCTGGAGTCCGGCACCATGGGCCGTGCCGCCGTGCCATCCGGTGCCTCCACCGGCTCGCGCGAAGCGATCGAGCTGCGCGACGGCGACAAGAAACGCTACTTGGGCAAGGGCGTCCTCAAGGCCGTCGAGCACATCAACACCGAAATTTCCGAAGCCGTGCTGGGACTTGACGCCTCCGAGCAGGCCTTTCTCGACAAGACCCTGATCGACCTGGACGGTACCGACAACAAGAGCCGCCTGGGTGCCAACGCCATGCTGGCAGTCTCTATGGCCGTGGCCCGCGCTGCCGCGGAAGAATCCGGCCTCCCCTTGTACCGCTACTTTGGTGGCATGGGCCGCATGCAAATGCCCGTGCCCATGATGAACGTCATCAACGGTGGCGAGCACGCCAACAACAACCTGGACATCCAGGAGTTCATGATCATTCCAGTTGGCGCACCCAGCTTCCGCGAAGCACTGCGCTATGGCGCCGAGGTATTCCACGCCCTGAAGAAAATTTTGCACGACCGTGGCATCAGCACCGCAGTGGGCGATGAAGGCGGATTTGCCCCCAATGTAGCCAACCATGAAGCGGCCATCCAGATGATTCTGGAAGCCATCGACAAGGCCGGTTTTGTCGCCGGCGAGCAAATCGCCCTGGGCCTGGACTGTGCGGCTTCCGAGTTCTACAAGGACGGCAAGTACCAACTGGCTGGCGAAGGCCTGACTTTGAACGCTGAAGAGTGGACCAACATTCTGGCCACTTGGGTCGACAAATACCCCATCATCAGCATCGAGGACGGCATGAGCGAGGGTGACTGGGATGGCTGGAAGTTGTTGACTGACCGCCTGGGCAAAAAGGTGCAGATTGTGGGCGACGACCTGTTCGTCACCAATACCAAGATCTTGAAAGAAGGCATCGACAAGGGCATTGCCAATTCCATCCTGATCAAGATCAACCAGATTGGCACCTTGACCGAAACCTTCGAAGCCATCGAGATGGCCAAGCGCGCCGGCTACACCGCCGTCATCAGCCACCGTTCGGGCGAGACCGAAGACTCCACCATTGCCGACATTGCTGTGGGCATGAACGCAGGGCAAATCAAGACCGGTAGTTTGAGCCGCTCCGATCGCATGGCCAAATATAACCAGTTGCTGCGCATAGAAGAAGACTTGGGCGATGTAGCCAGCTACCCCGGGCGCGCGGCCTTCTACAACCTGAAATAGTTTCCGCATGGGCAATCGCATTGTTCCTGCCGCCTTGATAGCCTTGCTGGTCATCCTGCACGGCCAGCTTTGGTTTGGCAGGGGCAGTGTGCCCAATGTTTCACGGCTGGTACGTCAGCTGGACGAACAGCAGTTGCGCAACGCCGATGCTGCCCGATTCAACGAACGCTTGGCCGCAGAAATCAGCGACTTGCGGGAAGGTCTTGAAATTGTGGAAGAGCGGGCACGCGCCGAACTTGGCATGGTCAAGGTCAACGAAATTTACGTCCAGATAGCGCGCTAACCAACTAGCCGTTTCTGGCTATTTCAGTGTGGCACGGCCCCACCGTCCAACTGTTGAACAGGCGCCGTAAAAAGCTGCGCTGCGTCCACCGCATCAAAGCGGTATTGCAACCCGCAAAACTCACACCCGACTTCAATATCAGGGCGTTCGCTCAGGATGCTTTCAGCTTCTTCGCGCCCTAAACTGACAATCATGCGACCTACTCGTTCGCGACTGCAGGAGCATGCAAACCGGGGCGCACTGGCGCCCTGCAAAGGCTCGAACCGGGTGATCTGCTCCTCCCAAAAAAGGCGGTGCAAAATAGTCTCCACGTCCAGGGCTAACAACTCGTCGCGCTTAAGACTGCTGGCCAAAATGGCTATGCGGTTGTAGTGCTCGTCGAGACCAATTTGATCCTCATTTTCTTTGCTGACCAAGCTACCTGACAAATTGCCTGTTCCTTGTACGGGCAGGCGCTGGATCAACAGCCCCGCTGCGACCTTTTCATTGGCAGCAAGTACCAGAGTGGTGTCGAGTTGCTCGCTTTGCAGCATATAGTGCTCCAGCACCTCGCTGATTTTTTCAATTTTATGTTTACGATCATCAAACAAGGGCACTACCCCTTGATAAGGTTGCTGCCCGGGGAACTTGTTGTTCGGATCTAGCGTGATCGCACAGCGTCCCTCATTGGTCACATTCACCATCTGGCTCAGTGTGGCCGTGGACTCCACTTGACCCACTACCGTCGCTGTGGCGCGCAAAGCCAAATCAGGCTGCACTTCCACCACGGCCAGCTTGACCGGCCCATCCCCAAAAATCTGCAACACCAGCGAACCGTCAAACTTGATGTTGGCCTGCATCAGCGCCGCCGCGGCCACCATTTCGCCCAACATGTCGCGTACCGGTTCGGCATAGGAACCGGTGCTGTTGTTAGATGCGCGCCGACGCAAAATCTCGGTCCAGGTGTCAGTCAGGCGGACCACCATGCCACGCACTGGCAAACCATCAAACAAAAATTTATGCAGTTCAGACACACCCTACCCCAATGAAATATGGCGCCAACCCGGCGCATAAAGATCTATGCAATTTTCTTCAGCCCGCTTTTGAAGCGGCGTGCATTTTCGACGTAATGCACCGCACTCATCCTGAGTGCATCTTGCTGTTCCGCACTGAGTTCACGCACCGCCTTCGCCGGACTGCCAATGATCATCGAGCCATCCGCAAATTCCTTTCCCTCAGTCACCAGAGCACCCGCTCCCACAATGCAGCCCTTGCCTATTTTGGCGCCATTCAAAACCACGGCACCAATACCAATCAGGGAGCCATCGCCAATGGTGCAGCCATGCAGCATCACTTGATGGCCGACGGTAACGTCTTGACCCACCGTCAGTGGCTTGCCAATGTCAGCATGCAACACACTGCCATCCTGGATATTCGAGCCGCGCCCGATCGCTATGGTTTCGGTATCGCCCCGCAGGATGGCTCCAAACCAGATGCTGGAGTCTTCTGCCAGTTCAACATTACCCATGACTTGGGCACTATCTGCGATCCATGCAGAGGTCGCAACGCGGGGAGCAACGAGATCGAGTTCGTAGATTGACATAGTTTCCACATTCCATGTTGACAAGTGAGGCAGTTAGCGCAACATGCGCTCCGCAATGCCTAGAATTGTAAGTATGGAACTTAGACAACGCGCCCTTGAGGCATTTTGCCTGCCCGAGCCAGACATGAAGGTCGCCGCGGTGTACGCAATCGACCGCGTGGGAGCAGTCTCGCTAGACTGCCGCGCCCAACTATTGCATCACGGACCACCGGGGAGGCCTGTGCACCCAGAGCTTGTACATCCACAACAGGTCACCCGGCGGTCCCCGTTCACGGAGGAAGGCCATTGCGCTCTGATCCACTCCATCGCCCACATTGAATTCAACGCAATCAATCTGGCTTTAGACGCCGTCTGGCGTTTTACTGACATGCCAACCACTTATTACCAGGATTGGCTTCGCGTGGCCCAGGAAGAGGCCAAGCATTTCACACTACTGTGCGAGCATTTACGCCAGCAGGGCAGAGCCTACGGCGATTTCGTAGCCCACGATGGCCTTTGGACCATGTGTGAGAACACGCGCCACGATGTCACAGCCCGAATGGCCCTGGTGCCGCGCACACTGGAGGCACGCGGACTGGATGCGACACCGATTATTCAAGCCAAATTGCGAAGGGTAGCCACGCCACGCGCATTAGATGCGGTAGCCATACTAGATGTCATTCTGGATGAAGAGGAAGGTCATGTTTCCATCGGAAACCATTGGTACCACTGGCTATGCGAACGCGACCAGCAAGACCCGCTGGCGTTCTATGCTTGGGCCGCAGCGCAACACGGTGCCCCACGCCTGAAACCACCTTTCAACCTGGCGGCACGCAAAAGGGCTGGGTTTTCTCAAGCCGAAATTGACGCCTTGCCAACTGCGGATCAGTAGGCACGACATAAAACACGGGATCAAACGATGTAGCATCCGACAGCGCCGCAATCCTCCATCAATGACCAGAACAATGCAGTTCACACCCGTATGTCCGATCAGCAAACATCTACACCCCCACCTACCGGCTCTGACGCGCCGATCGCATTTGCCCATCAGGCGATTCTGGACGCGAAGCGCGCCATCATCGGCTACGAATTGTTTGACCGGTCGGTGCTCTCCAGCAAGCACACCGCAGCCAGCGACGCGCAGTTACTGTTCAATGTACTCAGCGGCGCGAACGCAGAGTCACCGCTTGGCACGAAAGATCTGTTCATCAACTGCACCCACGACAGTCTGTCTGGGGGACATCTGGATTTGATCGTGCCACAGCGGGTTGTACTTGAAATCCCACCTTTAGAAATTTCAGACGTCGACCAAATCCTGACCCGGCTTCCTAATCTGCAGGAAATTAAACGACGTGGTTTCCGGCTGGCATTCGACTATTCGGTACTCACCCAACCGTATGCACCCTGGTTGGAACTGGCGTCCTTCATTAAATTCGATCTCTCAGTCATACGGCCACAAACGATTGGGTCCTTCATCAAGCTAGCGCATGCTAAGAGCAGCGCACAACTCATCGCCGAAAAGGTCGAAACCCCTGCCCAATACGAGATGGTGGCCAGTCTGGGCGTGACGCTATTTCAGGGCTTCTGGTTCGCCAAACCAATACTGGTCCAGGGCCAATCGGTGCGCCCTGCGCAAGCAAACATCCTGCAATTGATCAACCTGGTGCGCAAACAGGCCAGCACAGCTGAGATTGAGGAAGTCCTTAAACGCGACCCCACCCTGTCGTTCAACCTGTTGCGCTTCATTAATTCAGCCGGCTTTGGCATGCGCACCGAGGTTACATCCTTCAAGCACGCCGTGATGCTGCTAGGCCTGAACCGCTTATTTAAATGGGCCGCGCTGCTATTGACCACATCACATGGGGGCGACATGCCACCCGCCGTGGGAACAACCGCCGTCGCACGAGGCAGATTGATGGAATTGCTGGCAACCGAGTTGCTGCCGCCAGAAGAATGCGACAACGCATTTGTGGTGGGGGTGTTCTCGCTTTTGGACACCATGCTGGGGCTGTCGATGGAGACTGCGCTGGCAACCGTTTCTTTGCCGGAATCGGTCACTCAAGCCCTTTTGCACCGCACCGGTCCGTTGGCTCCCTTTTTGGAGCTGACCGTAGCGTGTGAAACGGGTGACGACGAAGCCTTTGGCCGCACTGCAACCCAACTAGGCTTGAACAACAACCAGGTCAACTGGGCCCATGTACAAGCACTGGTATGGGCCGAATCCATGGGCGTTTAGAGACATCAATAGCCCTACGTTCCACCGTAGGGTGGCTCGACGGCCATGCAGCCCTATCCCCGAGGGTGATGCTGGGCGTGCAGAGCTGCCAGACGCTCACGAGCGACGTGGGTGTAGATGGTGGTGGTGGAAATATCTGCGTGACCGAGCAGCAGTTGTACGGCGCGCAAATCAGCGCCGTGATTCAGCAAGTGTGTTGCAAATGCATGGCGTAAGGTATGAGGCGACAATGGCACCCGGATTCCAGCCGCCAGAGCATGCTTCTTGACCACCATCCAGAACATCACCCGCGACATGGCACTGCCCGCGGTGGGGCCTCGGGCAGTGACAAACAGGTCATTCGTTTGCTTACCCGCCAGCAACTCGGCACGCGGTGCTCCGAGGTATCGGCCCAGCCATTGACTGGCCACTTCACCAAAGGGCACCAGACGCTCCTTGCTGCCCTTGCCCATGACCCTCAGCACGTTATCCTTGAGACTTACGTTAAGTGTTTGCAAAGTCACCAACTCGGTCACCCGCAAGCCGCTGGCGTACATCAGTTCCAACATGGTTCGATCACGCACACCCAGCGCATTGGATGTGTCGGGCACCGCCAACAGGGCCTCCACCTGTGCCTCGGTCAGCGTCTTGGGCACCCGCAGTGCCTGCTTGGCGGATTGCAACTTCAGTGTGGGGTCGGCCTGCACAATGCCCTCGCGCAGGGACCACCGGAAATAGCGCTTGAAGACGGTCAGACGGCGATTGGCCGTCGTGGCCTTGGTTGCCGCGTGCCGCCCAGAAAAATAGGCCTGCAAATCCAGCTCAGTGGTCTGGTGCAGGCTGCGGGCCTGGGTATGAAGCCAGGTGGCGTAGAGCGTCAGGTCACGCCGATAGGCTGCCAACGTGTTGGGCGACAAACCTTCTTCGAGCCAAAGCGCGTCGATAAAGGTGTCAATGTCGGTCATTCCAGGCGCAGCTTGGCGGAGTCCACCACCTTCTTGTACAC
>Ga0194061_1001444_pt1 | contig 13784 bp, 12 predicted proteins | sample SepL2221m_MetaG_FD_163423 | JGI IMG/M metagenome (GOLD analysis project Ga0194061, IMG submission 163423) | Anoxic zone freshwater microbial communities from boreal shield lake in IISD Experimental Lakes Area, Ontario, Canada - Sep2016-L224-21m | ecosystem: Environmental > Aquatic > Freshwater >...
ATTTCACATCGTCCTGCTCGACAACAGCCGCTCGGCACTGCTCGCCGATCCCGAGCAACGCGACGCGCTGCACTGCATCCGCTGCGGTGCGTGTTTGAACGTCTGTCCGATTTTTAAAAACGTTGGAGGTCACACGTACGGCACAACATACTCGGGACCCATCGGCTCGGTGATTACACCGCATCTGCGCGGGCTGCAACAGTGGAAACATCTGTCGCAGGCGAGCAGTTTGTGCGGCGCGTGCACGGAGACCTGCCCGGTCAAAATCAATCTGCATCACCACCTCTTGCACAACCGCCGCAATGCGGTGTCGGAGAGCGCACCGTTCATTGAGAAGATCGCGATGAAAATCTTCGCTCAAGTTGCGACGAAGCCAAAGCTCTTTGAGATTCTGTCCGTCCTCGCGCGCTTCGGTGATTTCTTTTTGGGACTGGTCCGCAACACAGTGCTTGATCCATTGGGCGCATGGACGAAGACGCGCTCGTTCCCGAATTCGGCTCCGAAGAATTTCAAAGAAATGTGGCGCGAACGCGCGGCTAAGAAAGAGGAGGCGAAACGATGATCACCGGACGCGAAGCCATCCTCGGTCGCATTCGAGAAGCACTCAAACTTTCAGCACCCATGCCTGGCGATCACGGCCCGTCAACTGACGCAGTTCCCGTCCACTCACACGGCCCCGCTGGAAGCCCTGCTGAAATTCGCGATTGGCTGCCATCCGTCGGAAAAAATTGGGAAGAAAACGCACAGCTCTTCGCGCGCAATTCGGCGGATTTGAAGACGACATTTTTACGCGTCCCAACAGTGGCCGCTGCGCATCAGGCATTGAAAGAATTGGCCGCGTCCGAGAAGTGGGCGCGCGTGGCGTTTCATCAGACTCCATTGATCAGCGGCGCAGTTTCATCGTTGGGATTGACATCGTTTGAAACGAAAGCCGATTACGACGTGAACGAATTGGAACGCTGCGATGTCGGCATCTCGGCCTGTGACGCATTGATCGCTCAGACCGGCACGATCTTGTTGACGGCAACGAGCGGTGGCGGGCGAGCGTTGTCGGTTCTGCCGCCGCATCACGTCGTCATCGCGACGCGCGATCAACTGCTCCCGGATTTGTCGTCCGGATACGAACTGCTCGCGCGCGTTTACGGCAAGGCGTATCCGAGCTTCATCACGCTGATCACCGGACCGAGCCGCACGGGCGACATCGAGCGCATTCTGGTCCTCGGCGCACACGGTCCGAAGAAGCTGACCGTCGTGCTGATCGAAGAATAGGAGTGCGCGTGGCCGAACAGATTTGGGCCGTTGTCACCGGCGCGTCGTCAGGAATCGGGGCCGCGATTGCGGAACGGCTTGCTACTTTGAAGTGGAACGTGATGCTCGTGGGCCGGGACGTTGCGACTCTTGAAGCAGAAGCTGAGACGATTCGAAAAGCCAGCGCGGTCGAGACGCTGATTATTTCCGCTGATCTTTCGACGCAAGCCGGGATCGACCGCGTGAAGCAAGTAGTCTCCGAAAAATCACTCACGATCCGAGCACTCGTCAATAACGCCGGATTTGGAATTCACAGTCCGTTTGTTGATTCTAATTCGGCAGATGAAACACGGATGATCGACTTGCAATTGAAGACTATGATCGATCTGACGAAAGCGTTTTTGCCGGGCATGATCGCTGCGAAGTCCGGACGCATTTTGAACGTCGCGTCAGTCTACGCATTCAGCCCGGTGCCGAATCAAGCCGTATACGCTGCATGCAAAGCGTTTATGTTGTCGTTCTCGCGAACGCTCGCACTTGAATTGCATGGGACCGGCGTGACGATTTCAGTTCTCTGTCCGGGCATCACGATGACGCGTTTTCGGTCGAGCGCCGGGATGAAGGAAAAGAAGTCGTCGTTTTCGATGACCTCCGAAGCTGTTGCCGAGATCGCTGTGCGCGGCATGTTGAACGGAAAATTCACGATCGTGCCGGGATGGCATAATACGCTGTACACAGTGATGGCGCGTTGTGTTCCAGCGGAAGTGTTGGGACAATTTACACGCTGGTTTAATCGCAAGCGGGGTCTGGCGGAGCGATGATACTTTTGCTATACTTACCGCGTTATGTTAACCGATAAAATTACTGCACCAAACTCGTCGGATTCACTGAATCGCCCGGCACAACCATGGCGTTATTTCTGGTGGTTCCTGATCACTATAATCGTCGTCTGGCAAGCCACGATCTGCGTTCGCAATGCTCGTTTGAATCCAGCCAAGCCCGATAAAGTTTCGGATTTCACCGCGTTTTATGGAGCGGGACAACTCGCATTGCGCGGGCAAAATATCTACGATTTCAAAAATTCCGAGATCTCGCGTCGTCCGTATTTGTATCCGGCCACGTTCGCTATTTTTCCGATGATGCCGCTGGCGCTCATGAAACACAACACGGCGCTCGTGGTGTTCGTCATCCTGAATTTCATGTTGTTCTTCGCCACGCTGTGGCTGTTGCGCGACGTCATGTGGCGACTGATTCCACAAACTGCCCCGCCGCTTGAAACCTCGCGCTGGATGCAGTGGCTGCGCCATCCGGATTCCGGCGTGATGCTCGCAGCCGTCATCTGCCTGCGTTTCGTCATGTCCAACATGCGCCATGGAAACGCAAACATGTACGTCGCGTTCGCGCTTGCGCTGGGATTGTGGTTGATGTTGAAACGTCGCACCGCGCTGTTTGAAATATCCAGCGGCCTCGCCATCGCACTCGGCACCGCGATCAAAGTCACGCCGGGATTATTTGGATTGTATTTGCTGTGGACGTGGCGGCCCTGGGGCATGCTCGGCGGCGCGTTGGGCCTGGTGTTTTTCATCATCATCGTCCCAGCCATTCCGCTGGGATTCACGTATTCGATGGACCGTTTTTGGGAATACAAGAACCACGTTGCATCCGCAGCAACTGGTGAGGACGCGGAGGACGATCCCATTGGTCACGACGGCGGTGCGGATCAAAAGCAATTGGAAGGCGGTATTTCGTTGCGCGGAATTTGCATGCGCTATATGACGCCGCGCGCGATGAAATTTGTCTTCCCCGATAAGACAACAAAGTTGTATTACGCGAATATCGTCACCTTGCCCGAAAACACCGCACGAAACGTGTGCCGCGCTGGTGAACTGATCCTGCTGGCGTTAACTGTGTTTTTGACAATGCGAAAAATCGCGCGGACTGACCCTGCGGGGATTGCACTGAGTTGGGGATTGACGGCCAACGCGATGCTATTGATTTCGCCGCTCACACGCAAAGCTCACGTTTGCTCATTCCTCATCACCGCCGTCGTAACAATTGCGCTGATGCAACAAAACAGAATCACCGGTCGCGCGCGAACGTTTTGTATCGCCACGCTCGCCGCGCTGTGTTTCCAAGGCGCGATATTTTCCGTCGAAATCATCGGGAAATTGAACAGTGATTGGCTGCAAGGAATAGGCGTCGGCTTCTGGCTCCTACTCGCCACGTTCGCATCTACCGCATGGGCACTGTGGAAATTGGAACAGGTACGAGACTGTTAAAATAGTTTCGTGCACGTGACCGTTATTCGTCCCCGTTATGTTGCCAATATTTTTTGGACAGAATACTACTCAATCGCGGATAAATTGCTCTTTCCGCCTTCTTAATCTGCTGTTGAGAAATTTCCGTCAAGTCGCCAATACGGTGCTGAAAAAACGCAAGCATCTGTTTGTTTAGTTCCGATCCTCGTTCAGTTGTTACTGTTTCCGATTTCTGCCAGAGACCGTGAAGGAATTGTGCCCGGATTTTCAATTCCGGCTCATTAAGCTTTTCTGAAAGCACAACTAGAAATTCTTCGTACTTCTTAACAACTAATGAAGGCACTGCTTTAGTATTACGATGGCCCATAAAAATGGAAATCCATCCATCAACCGCCCTTTCGAATAATTCGCGACGCTGATCGATACTCATCGGATTTCTATTCTCCTTTAATCACATTTGCTCCGGGGAACGCGAGTGGCCCTCTCTGAAAAGGCACCCGAAGAAACGGGGCCGTGCACGAGACTATTTAAATAGTTTCGCGAAAGACCTTGTTATTCCATTGCCTTTTATTTTTGTTCCTTCACAGCGACGGGTGTCCAAAACGCATCGAGGATGCTCTTGAGCCTTGCGACTTCTTCAGGCTTTTGAGTCGCGAGATTCGTCGCTTCGCTCGGATCGGCTTTGAGGTCGAAGAGTTCTACAGTCGCAGGCGCGGCGGCGCGTTTCATGCCGGGTGCGGCGGCTCCGGGAATCAGCAACTTCGACCATCCGTCAATGACCACGCGCGCCGTTAAACTTGCAGCCGGTTGAGCGAGGTCTTCGATGTCGTGCGTGTAGGCTTCGACGAAAATTGATTTGCGTGCGACCATCGCGGCGTGGTCGAGCATGTTGATTCCCGGCAACTCGCGCGGCACGGGCAGTCCGCAGATCGTGAGAATTGTTGGGACAAAATCGACAATCGATGCGAGCGTTTCGTCATCGCGTTGCGGCTGCGGTTTACCGGGCTTGCGGACGAACATCGGTGTTCGGATGCCCAATTCATACGGCGACAATTTCGCGCGCATTCCCGGCATTCCTTTCGCCGCGTCCCAACCATTGTCAGCGAGATACACGATGGCAGTGTTCTCGGTGAGATTATTCTTGGCGAGATACGCATTGAGTTCGCCGACCGTTTCGTCGAACCATTCGACCATCGCGTAGTACGCTTCCGCTTTCGGCGTCGGGCCTTTACCTCGGTATTTCGCCAGCAAACGCTCGGGCGGAGTGTGCGGATCGTGCGGCATCATCGGCGCGTACCAGATGAAAAACGGTTTGCTTTGTTCGCGCGCGTTTTCAATGAAATCAAAAATCGGCTTGATGCCCTGCCGCCCAATCTTCAATCCCGCGTCGCCATGCCGCCCAGCCGTGTCAGTCATCCCAGCCGAAAATCCCGCTTCGGCGTACGTCGTGTTCCACAGCTTTCCAGTTTGAAACGTCAGATACCCGGCATCGCCCAATGCCTTGGGCAACAGCAGTCCGTTGCTTCGCAATTTGTCGGCGAGCGGTGTGCGCGGATCGCCCTTCTTGGTGTGCGCCAAATCATTCCCAGTAATGCCATGCGCATGCGGATATTTTCCAGTCAACAAACAGGCCAGCGACGGAGAACAGACCGGCATGACGTACCCGCGTGTGTACAACTGGCTCTCGGTCGCAAGCTTGTCAATGTTCGGCGTCCGAACATTTTTGCTCCCCATAAATCCATAATCAGTATAGCCCTGATCATCAGAGATAATGAAAATCACGTTGGGACGGGCGTCCGCTGCGTTCAAAAGATTTCCGGTGCAACAGACGAGCAGGACCACAGCTGCAAACAGCGTGAAAAGGACGTGACGAGAACGGGGCATGGAAGACTCCGAATTTAGGCGATGAATGTGGAGAAACATGGAGCACTATACACCGGGCTTTTACGCCAGTCTCGATTGAATTAACGGACTCTCATCGTGATGTTGATCAATCGCCTGGGCGTTGCGCTTCTCGCCAGCGTTGACACAAGTCGCCAGCTGCATCAGCCCAATGCGGAAACGTGAAACGAAAGCCGTCCGCAGTGAGTCGGCCGGGAATCACGCGGCGACTCTTGAGAACCAGTTCTGATTCAGTGCGCAGGAAAAACGCGCCGAGTTCGATCATCCACTCCGTTGCGGGGAGGCCGATTCGTGCGCCCCATTTTTGGCGCAACACCCGCATGAACTCCGCGTTTGGTTCCGGATTCGGTGCGCAGATATTGACCGGGCCTTGAATTGAATCGCGCTCGATCACGTGGTTGATTGCTCGCACAAAATCGATGTCATGAATCCAGGAAAGATATTGCCGCCCGTCGCCGGCGCGTCCACCCAAACCAAAGCGCACGAGACGGAGTAGCACATCGAAGACGCCGCTAGCATCGGGGCTCAAGACCATTGCCGAACGCAGTAGAACCTTTCGAGTCTGAGGCGTGGCGCTTTCATTCGCCGCACGCTCCCATGCTGTCGCGACATCGATGCTGAAATTCCACGTATCCGGAGCGCCAGGTTCGTTGCCGCCGATGATGCCGTGCGCTTCGTCATTAGGCGCGTCGTATCGGTGCGCGTAGATCGTCGCGGTGCTCATCTGCAACCACACGCGCGGTGGATTTTTTGCGGCTGCAATGGCTGCACCGACAGCACGCGTGGATTTCACTCGCGACTCCATGATCGCCTGTCGTTGCACCGTACCATAGCGGCAATTAACGCTCCGTCCAGCCAGATTGATCACCACATCCGCGCCATCGATTTCACGCGTCCAGTCGCCTGCCGTTTCAGCGTCCCACGCGACAGTGCGCCACGGTGCAGTGCACGGAGTACGACTGAGTACTACGACTTCATGTCCATCCCGAACGAAAGCCCACGCCAAAATCGTCCCGACCTGCCCACTGCCGCCCGGAATCACAATCTTCATCGACGAGCCCTCGTGAACCGAAACGCTACAGTGATCGCGAGCTAGAATTAAAAAGCAAATTCGAAACCACATCCGTTCTGGATGGACTATCACGTCCTCCGAAACGCATACCCGTTCTCCAACCCAAATTCCGTTCCCACACAATCACATCGTGCAAATTCACACTAGCATGCACCCCTGCCTGTGCCCCCACCCCTTTCTTATTCCCACACAATCACTTCGTGCGTACTTTATTATTGTTGTGATATAATATATCGATCAATCGTCAGTCCACCCTTATTTATATAAACGAAAACACCATCCTTCATTTCAACTCCAATTCCAAATAATAAATTATCGTCATGATCACCGATTGCCATTCCATTCAAAAGACAATGTGCCATCGGTCCCGTAGATTTCCTAGTCTATCCCGGTGTATCACGTTCTTCGGTTCACAGAGGGGCTTTTATTTTGTCGTTATCCGGTATAGATTACGATGTCAGGTGGCACCCGTTCAGCACAGTGCACCACTTGGAGTTCAAGGCATGAGGATCGACTATTGCGAAAAGTGCGGGCATCGGATCACCGAATCCGACTTTACCGCCGACGCAGTTGAGGTTACCCCGAATCGCTGGCTGTGCCGCAACTGCGTTCCAGCGACAACGGTGTCCACGTCGGCGTGTTCTCCCTCGGCGCGCAAAGTGGTGACAGCCCAAAATAACCCCTCGACGTTCACGCCTCTCACGAAGGCCGCGCAGATTCCGCCGCGCAAGAAATCGACGAATTCGCTGCCCCTCATCGCTGGCGGAATTTGCGTCGTACTCGCTTTGGTTTTATTCCTGGTGACGTACTCAGCGCGTCGAAACGCCAAGCTCATACCGATTGCAGCCAATCCCGTTCCCTCGCTCCCATCGAAAGACGTGGCCGCGCCCTTGATACCCCGTGATTCGCCCGTTAAACGCGTGGAGGAATTGGTTCCTGCCACGAAGCCGAAGGATACGCCTGTGGTGGACAAAAAGCCCCTCACAGTTAAGCAGGATGCACCGAAAACAGAAGTGCAAGTTCTCCCGGCAACGACTCAGACGTTAACGCTCGATCTGGGAAACGGCGTCACCATGGAGTGTGTTTACATCCGGCCCGGAACATTTGAAATGGGCGGAAGAAACAATTCAAAGGAGGGACGATTTACTGCCGTTGAAACACCGAAACATTGGGTGACGATTACGAAAGGCTTCTATCTCGGGAAGTACGAAGTGACACAGGCTCAGTACCAAGCCATGACAGGTTCGAATCCAAGCAAGTCGACCAAGGATCCCAATTGCCCGGTGGATAACACGCGTTGGGAGAACGTCCTGGAATTCTGCCAAAAGGCTTCGGAGAAGACGAAGCGGATTGTGCGGCTGCCAACAGAAGCCGAGTGGGAATACGCGTGCCGAGCCGGCACGGCCACCGACTGGAGTCACGGAAGCGATCCAGCTCGTCTCATCGATTACGCGTGGATCGATACCAATGCAGAAGGCCGGTCCCATCCGGTGGGTCAGAAGAAGCCCAATCCATGGGGCTTGTACGACATGCACGGCAACGTCTGCGAACGAGTCTCGGATCGATACGATAAAAATTACTACGCATCGAGTCCCAAGGAAGATCCGACAGGAGCGAGTGGAGGTGTTGCTATCGGCGCGAACAGCACGCTACTCCTGCGCGGCGGAACATGGAAGAGTAACGCAGACGACTGCAATTCCGGCGCGCGCCTCCGTGGCGGCGGTTTCGGGAACTACGATAATTGGGGTTTCCGCGCCGCCGTGTCGGCATCGACTGAAGACAAAGCGAATCATTAGGCGAACTTCTCGATGGACGCATTGGGGTAGACGACGCGTTTAATTAATGATAAGAGCTTTCGGCCCCCCGTGCCAAGATGCGCCGCACCCTCGAGCACCATGTCGGCTGTGCTGCCATCCGGGCCTAACGTGGAAATCATCGTAGTCGTACACCAATGTCCGTGCGGTGCCGTATCGACAGCGCGCTTGCCGCCGAAGGCGCGGCCGTACAGCCGAGTCATGTTGGTTTTAGCCCCACTCTCGTCGATGAAGACCAAATGGCCCCGTTCTATTTTCGGAGCCTGCTCGCGCCATTGTTCACGCTTGGCTTTGACATCCGGGCGATCTTGTTCGGCGGCGTGGATCGACTTTTTTTGAGATGGCAGTCCAGGCGTTCCAGAGCCCGATGCACGGCCATGATACTGGCATCAACCTTCGAGCGTTCCAGAAGTTCGGCCAACGTAGCGCCCGGATCCTGCTCGACGAACTTTTTCAGTTCTTCCAAGCGTTCGCCGGAAAACTTGGGAGCCTGTCCACCCCCGTGTGGCTTGGGAGCGATTGATCCGGTAGCAAGTCTGAAGCGCAAGAGTTTTTTCAGCCATGAAACGCTGACATCAAAACGCGCCGCGACCTCTTCTTGCGTTCCCGTCTTGCGGTCATACGCATCAACGACGCGCTGCCGTAAATCCATCGAATAGGTTTTCATCTCTACTTTATCGGCATAGTTTCATGCGAACGTTAATTGCTCTATAATCAAAACGGATGGGCCTATACATCCCCCTGTTAGAAAAGTTTCGCGATCCGCGCAAAGTCGTGTGATGTTACGCCACGATGCTGAGATCCGGGCTGACTTTGCTACTGCGATCCTTGTTGCGCGCGGTGCCATTGTGGTGGACGTTGGGCGGTTGGAGGTCGTCGTCAAAGTGTTGTACGAGCGACGAGGATGGTGTGGAATCTTCGCTGTCGTAGTAATCGTAGCGCGGAAGCCCGTCGTACGGGCCGCCATTGGTTGGCGCGCCGAGAAGTCCAGCCGAGGATGTTCCACCTTCGAATTTCTTTTCTTTGAAAATACAAGAGTCCGGGATTGGGATGTACTGGTCAGCGGCCTTGACGAGTTCGCCCGCTGTTGAGCGTTCGAAACTGACGATTTCGACCCGGCAGCCGTGCATTTTCAGGCATTCGACCAGGGGTGCGTAGTCGCCGTCGCCGGTGACGAGCGTGACGCAATCGAACTTCGGCGCCATGGACAACGCGTCGATGGTCAGGCCGATTTCCCATGAACCTTTGGCAATGGAACTGGTACGACCATCGGGATCGGGACGGATTTTCATTTCCTTAATTTTGAGTTCATACCCAAAGCGGCTCAGCGCCTCGTGGAATCCCGCCTGATTGACGTCCGGCTTCTGGACGATGTACGCGATAGCACGGATCAGGTGCCGGTTGCCCGTGATTTCACGCAGGAGCTTGCCGTAATCGACCTTGCTTTGATGGAGCATCTTCGCGGAATAGAACATATTCTGGACATCCACAAAGATGCCCAGACGCTGCGGAAACATACGAGCCGTCAACGGCTGTTGTGGGACTGCGGGCTGATTCGATCCATTCATTAGGAGTTCAATCGTCCTTTCGACATGCATACAAAAGTATGGGTGCAAACTTCGTAAGATGAGTCGGCGCTATTGTCAATCCTGGCAACGTCTTTTCGGAGCGTGTGTGCGTTACATGCAGACAGGTGGCACATCCTAAGCTTCGTCGAGCGGGATAACGGCGTCGAAAATCCCACCAGTCTGATAGTCAACTAAGTGGTCGACCTAGCGGGTCTCGCTTGGATAGACCTTGGTGTTTTTGATCGCGTCTTCGACTTTCTCTTTCGAGATCGCGGGCACATCCATTGATGGATTACGTGAAAAGAAATTGAGCGGCATTAATTTAAAACCGGTGCGATGAGTGGACATGATGGGCCACTCTTCAGGACGTGGAATGTGCGTGACGCCGAAAGTGTACCACATGACCACGTCTTGATTTTCGAGCGGCTTTTTCTGATTCGCCCATTCGCGCAGGCCATCGTGCCCTGCGGACTGGTTCGGATATTCTCCGGCAGCGCTTTGTTGTTCGTCGTCATACCGCGTGAACCAAACGGGATGATCCAAGTAACCCGCCCGTGCCCGAATCGGAGACGATTCATGGAGGTACGGAACGGACACTTCGCCCGGGACCAGCATATATCCTGTCGGATGCCCCAATGCATTTGTGACGGAAGGATTCATGATCTTCCAATGGCGTGCAAACTCAGGCAAGTGATCGCGGCCGCCCTCGGTTTTGACGAGCGTGTTGATAAACTCAAACGCATTGGCGTCCGGGTTGTCTTTTCCTGGTTCAACCGCTTTGACATCCATTTCAGCCGCCGTGTTTTGGCTGCCGTCGATATCAAAATCCAAGCGGAAGCAAAAGAAGTGCTGATGATTCGGGGTGATGATCAACGGTTCCGCGAGACGTTTACATTCTTTTGTGCAGGGATTGCGCGTGATGTCTGTGCCCTTGGCCAAAAGCATCCCCGTCAGATTGGCTTCAAGATCGATGGAGCCCTCTTGGTGGAAAACCCAGTTTAAGCTGTAGTCATAGTTACCGATGGTGCTGGTAAACGTCAACACGAGGTCTCGGGCCCGGCGCGTTTCGGCGACGCCGGTGTTTTGATCGAGGTGTTTCCATAGAACTCCGCCATCGCGTTCATAGAGAGCCACCGCGCGAGGAATTTGAACCGGGACACCGAAATCATCTGCGTACCACGAATCGAAAAAGACTGCATTCGCCGGAACATCCGCCAACGGTTGCAAGGGCTGCGCGGTGCGGCCGACGCCGTATTCGCCGACATCAAATGCATTTCGAAACGACCACGTCTTGGCGGGATCACCGTAAGGAACAGTCATCTCGGAGAGGCAGGCCTTGTACAAAATCGGACGGACCTTGCCGTGATCATTGTATGAAACTTGATACAGCGTGAGGCCTTTCATGGGCTGCAAGTTGAAACGAAAACTCCAGTTCTGCCATTCAATCCGTTGTCCGGTGACTTTAAACGTCGGGCCGTCGGGCTGCGTGAGGACGATCGCGTTGGGAGCGTCTCGGAGAGGCTTGTTGGAATTTTCATCGAGCTCCACCGGTGTTTTCGGCAAAGGGACCATTTCCAGATCGAGGACTTCGATGACTTTATCCGCATTCATGTCGACGGTAGCAACCACTCCCTCAATCGGGCGACCATAGAAATTATTACGGTTTCCTTTGAAGTAGGTCAGGCCGCGCATGATCCTCGCACCCTTTTTTTGTTCGTCGGGAGACAAGAGACCCGGCGCCCAGCCGTCAACCCAGAGATCATCGAAATTTTCGAGGCCGCGTTTTTTCATGGCCGCTTGCCACTGCGGATCGGCATGGACCACTTTGTTCAGGCGAGCGTACTCTTCCAAAAGGATCGGCGGTTGTACATTGTTGATCCGGCGATTGGAGACGATCGTGCCGCTGGTTAAATCGACAATCGTTTCCCAGACTTCGTTTTTGATTTTTTCGAACACGACCGCCTTGGCTTCCCGGTGCAAGCCTTCTCCATCCTTTGATGCGAGGAGCTTTTCTTTGGCCGGTTCATGAGCGAGCAGAATGGGGAACCGGATATCGGCAGTAAATGTTCCTGACGCTTTGATGACTTGAACTGCCTTGATGATCTCTTCTTTACTAAGATCATCGAGTGGATGCGCTGCGGCGAAAAGTGAGGCCGTGCATGTTAAGCCGATGAATACAACCGAACATTTCAGAGTCCCCGCCATGCCGAATTCCCCCACTTGGAATGTGTTGTGAATGATTTAGGACCAACCGATTTCACAACTTTTTGAATTAATCCGTTGTGAAGCGAGTGCCCACGCTTGAGCTTCTATTTATACATGCGTATTCGGCGGGCGGAGGGTGCCAATTAATTTCGGATTTTTCGAGGCGGATGGGACGATTACTTTTTGGTTGCAAGAAGGGCTGGCCTGCACCGCCGGCATCGAGCTTAATGAATTTGGTCCACCGCTTCCGCCGTATCGACCACCGTGTCTAACAGCAATCGAAGATAGCGTATTTCCGTAACGAAAGTGGGGTGCTCTAAAATGACTTTCTGGTCTTTGACCGTCATGAACACAGAACTCAATTTGAGCAACTTTTCACCTATGCCCTTTTCGTTGAGCAGCAATAGCACTTGCGCAGCGGGGGTGCCCTTGATGACAAAGCGCGAGTCCAAGCTCGGAACGCCCACTTGGAATTCAGTTGGATCATTGTAACCTAGCCTCTTCTCGATGGAGCTAATGGTTCCTTCTTTTGATTTTTCGGAAATCGTTGTCGTCAGCTGTCCGCGTTGATGAAGATTAACTGTGAGCTGCGTATATCGACGCCGGGACTTTCCACTTCCTTTCGTCATGGTATTGACGACCACCAAAAAATTGCGATACGTTCCGCCGAGCGTAATGAAGTTACCGGATGATGGTTCACTTGCCAAGTTAGTGGCATTCGCGAAATGCATCCAGGCGTCTTTAGTTTCTCGCATCGAAAGATACTTCAAAATAAAAACACATGGGGCAAGCATCACTATAAACACGAAAAAAAAGAAATCAGTCGAACCGTCATTGCGAATTGCAAATAGCGGCATCGTGTGCCTCCAAAAAAGTGATTCCCATTACCCCACACAATAAATATGCGTATTCGTCGGTCGGAGGGTGTCAAAAATTTTCGGATTTTTCACGTCAAAACATCCGAAACAGACCGTTCATTCATTTCGGTTCTAAACAATGCGCAGTCTGTCTCGGTGTTTCAGCCGTTCAAGTTGGGGGAATGGCCGGTTGTTGTTGGAGCATGTTCCCTAATACGAAGAAAACGCTTCCAACCATTGATCGTCTAGAATTTCTTTATAAAAATAAGTCGCACGTTCTCTTAATACAGAATCGTTCCTGTACTTGTTTTGCAACTCCCTTGCATATTGTTTATTAAAATAACCGCGTCGATGAGCAACCCACATGGCCATCAATGTCATTGGATTTCCACCGACATCATCAATAGTCGCAACCCAAGTCTTCCACTCACCATCATCCATGATATTTTCATGTTTATAGTCAAAGGCATTATGCAGGAGATAAATGTAAGACTCCGCATGGGAGTATATTTTCCTAAGCCTCTGCAGCTCTTTCTTGTCACCTTTCTCCCATGATTCAATTCCCCAAACCAGGTGATAAAGCTCCTCAGCGTTTTTCGCATTAACAATAGTTTGCTCATGTGTCATTGATCCAAGAACTTTTTTAGTAAACGTTCAGTCCCCCATCAATCAAGCCGGAAGTAGAGACGGCACATTCTTACCCATGCGGTGGTTGAGCACTGCGCTTTTCAAATACTCCAGCACTGGGCGCTTTTGCAGCCGCAACGTTTGCACGGCAGTCAGCAGCCGTTCCGTGAACCGGCAGCCGTCCTCGCTGTGATTCCCAAAGCTGCGTTTGCGCCACATCACGGCGGGGCGCA
>Ga0194061_1001445_pt1 | contig 13783 bp, 9 predicted proteins | sample SepL2221m_MetaG_FD_163423 | JGI IMG/M metagenome (GOLD analysis project Ga0194061, IMG submission 163423) | Anoxic zone freshwater microbial communities from boreal shield lake in IISD Experimental Lakes Area, Ontario, Canada - Sep2016-L224-21m | ecosystem: Environmental > Aquatic > Freshwater >...
GTCATCCATGAAGCCGGAGAAGTCGTTCCATACGCCGGTGTTTGACGCGGAATTTGCCGCTCGATTCGATACGACGGTGGACGGCGGCGACATGATGATTCAAGGCCAGCCGATCGAGCGAGGAATCGGAGTGCATTCGAAATCGGAGTTGACGTTCAAGCTCGACGGCACACCGCGCCGCTTCTTTTCGCTCTATGGAATCGATGCGGAAACGAACGGGCGCGGCGGCGTGACAGCTCGCGTTTTGGCGGACGGAAAAGAAGTCTGGAAATCCGGCTACGTCTCCGCGAAAGACGCTGCGAAGATCGTGAGCGTCGATCTCGGCCCGGCAAAAACCCTGACGCTCGAAGTCGACTACGGCTCAGACGGCGACGACAGCGGAGATCATTTTAATTGGGGATGGGCGAGTGTGATTAGAAATTAGGATTCAAATTTGGACGGGGGGTGAACGGCTGATTTGTCATTAGTTATTAGTCATTTGTCATTTGTCATTTGTCATTTGGACTGCGCTATCAGCTCTGCATGGGAAGCAGTTAAATGAAAAATGACATATGACTAATAACTAATGACAAATGCTGTCGCAGTCATCTATCGCAAGACGTCATAAAGCACCCGCCCATGAACGTCTGTCAGCCGGAAATCGCGGCCGCCGTAGCGGTACGTGAGGCGTTCGTGGTCGACGCCGAGTTGATGGAGGACCGTGGCCCACATGTCGTAGACGGTGCATTTTTTCTCGACGGCGTAATAGCCGAGATCGTCGGTCGCGCCGTAGATCATGCCGCCTTTGACGCCGCCGCCGGCCATCCAGACGCTGAAGCCGTAGGGGTTGTGGTCGCGTCCGTTGCTGCCTTGCGAGAACGGCGTCCGGCCAAATTCGCCAGCCCAGACAATGAGCGTGTCGTCGAGCAGGCCGCGTGATCGCAGGTCCTGGATCAGCGCGGCGATGGGCTGATCGACTTGTTGAGCCATCGCGGCGTGGCCCTTTTGAAGTTCGCCATGTTGGTCCCACGGATTGGCCGCACCGCCCGCGCCGATGCCATGCGTGAGGCAACTGAGTTCGATGAAGCGCACACCGCGTTCGACGAGACGCCGCGCGAGGAGGGCTTGGCGTGCGTACGCGGCTTTTTGCGGGATCGGGGAATCGATACCGTAGAGTTTCTTGGTGGCGTCGCTTTCGCCGGAGATGTCGCAGAGTTCGGGAACGGAGCTCTGCATCCGAAACGCGGTTTCGTAATTGCGGATGGCGGCTTCGACTTGGGAATCGGCAGAGGTCTCGGCGAGGAACGGCTCGTCGAATTGACGGGCAAAATCGAGACGCCGTTTTTGCGCGGAGACCGAATCTCGCGAGCGGATGTTGCGGACGGCTTCAGGCTGGTCGGCTTTCATGACCGAGCCTTGATGCCGCCCCGGCAAAAATCCGTTGCTGAACAAACTGACGCCGCCATGTGGCGCAACGGCGCTGCCAGATTGGAGGACGACGTAGCCGGGAAGGTCCTGATTGGAGGTGCCGAGACCATACGCGGCCCACGCGCCAGCGCTGGGGTAGCCCATGATCGGGAAGCCGGTGTGCATGAAGAAATTGGCTTGCGCATGCTCGTTCAGCGGTGCGGTCATCGAGCGGATCACGCAGAGTTCGTCCGCGCATTTGGCAACTTCGGGGAACATGCTGCTGACCGGCATGCCGCATTTTCCGGACGGCGAAAACTCGAACGGGCTGGCCATGATGTTGCCGTTATTGTTGAACATCGTCCGCTCAACTTTGACCGGCATCGGCTTGCCATGCAACGTCTTCAAGAGGGGCTTCGGATCAAACGAATCGATGTGCGAAACGCCGCCGGACATGAAACAGAAAATCACGTGTTTGGCTTTCGGCGCGTGATGCGTTTTCTTCAGCGCCGCGCCCTGGGGCAAATCGCTGGCATCTGCTCGGGCAGCTTTGCCGAGCAATCCAGCAAGCGCGACCGCTCCGAAGCCGGTCGAGCAGGTGCGGAGCATGTTGCGCCGGGAGATGTGGTTGAGATGTGTGCAGTCACTTTTCATAGACGAAAACCTTCTTCGGATCGGAGGTCATTTGATATAGATAAATTCTTTAAACGTAAACATCGCCCGAGCGACGTCGGTCCAAACGGCTTTGTCGCTCATGCCGTCGGGTAGCGGCCCGAGTTTCGACATCTCCGATTCCAGAGCCGAGATTTGCGCTTTTAATTCAGCGACATGTTTGCGATCCGTTTCGCTGAGTGCGGCTAGAATTTGGGCATCCGAAACGTACGCCGCAGTCGAGCCGGATGTGGCGCGAATTTCGTCAGCACTGAGAGCCCGGTCGTACAAATTCGCGCGGAGAATTCGTCCAGACAAAAACGAATTCGCGCCGCCGGGAAGATGCCGATTTCCGAAACCGACAACAGCCTCGCCGGCTTTGAATTCGACAGGCCCGTCGCTCTTGTAAGCAGTGCCGTACGGTGAACCGTCGCGGTACATGGCGATCTGTCCGTCAGCGTGATACGCAATCGCGAGGTGAATTGGGCGACTGGACGCGTCCTTTTCAGTGGGTCCGGCGAACGATTGTGTGCGCTTGAAATTGTTGCTGCCAGCGAGCCATTGATGCGGGTCTTTTTCGGCGAAGACAATGGAATCGAAGACCGCGCCGGTGGGTGTTTCAATAGTCATGACGCCTCCGCCGCGCTGGTCCAGCGTGTCCAGTTGCACCCAGGCCTCGAGTGTTTTTTCGGTGATCGTTTTTGAGAGAGGAGTCGTGACAACATGCGCCTTATTCTTGACGACAAGCGCTCCATTCTCCGAGCGTGCGCCATTCTTCGCCGAGCCATGAGCCGAGCCGATCACGTCCTTCAAATCCGATTTGAAATCCCAATGCGCGAATGGCTTCGGGAGGTTCTGATCGGCAGTCGCCTTCGGTTTTCCGGCGAGGTCCACTTCCAACTTCGCGCGGATCGGATCGACCACTTTTCTCAAAGCATTGTTGAGTTCGTCGATCTGTTTGCGCAATTCGGAGTACTTGACTGCTGCCGCCGATTGGCCGCTCTTGGCTTCAACCAGATAAGTCTTGATGCGCACAATTTCCCCGGACAATGCGGGCCGCGACAATGCGGTCATGAACATGCCGGAAATCCGTGCGTCGTCCGTCGTCAATTTAGTATCGGACAACACTCGCCCAGCCCACGCCGAAGCCAGCGACGCGACATGCTCGTCATTCATCAGCGTCAGCGATTGCGCCGGAACGTTCGTCGCATCGCGACGCCCAACCGTTGTAAATGGCTCAGGAAAATCGAAGACGCGCAGGAACGGATCCAGCGCATTGCGTCGCACCGCAACATACACACTGCGCCGCACCGAATTTCCATCCGACGGTGCGCCGTACAAATCCGCATTCAAACTACCCGACACCGCCAGCAATTCATCGCGAATCGCCTCGGCTTCCAACCGCCGCACAAACGCATGCGAAAGCAACGAATTGTCGGGATCGAGTTGCGCCGCCTTTGTCGAGGGATGCGACGACATCTGCCACGTTTTCGACGTGACGATAAATCGGATCGTCTCCTTGAGCGACCAGTTCTTTTCTTTGAATCGCGTCGCGAGAAAATCGAGGAGTTCCGGGTGCGTCGGCTCAAAGCCAAGCTTCCCAAAATTATCCGGCGACGCCACAATTCCGCGCCCAAAAAGATGGTGCCACAACCGGTTCACGATCACACGACGCGTCAGCGGATTATCGTCGCGCAGCACATTATCCGCGAGCTGTTCGCGCCCGCTCAACGACGTCTCATATGGCTTCGCATCAATCGCTTCAAGAAATCTCCGGGGCACCATATCGCCGGGCGTCTTGTGATTTCCGCGCACCAAAAGCGGATGATTTCGCCCAGCCGTCTCCTCCAATCCCGGCACGCGCGTTGGGACGACGAGCGCCTCATCCAAGTCACGGTATTCCGCGATCAGCGCTTGTGCCGGCCCCAGCTTATCGACCTGATTCGGCAGCACGTTTTGCTTCAAACAGGCATCCAAAAACAACGCTTGCGCGTCGCTCATTGCGCCGGATTTCCACGCCAGAATCGCAGTATTCAAAGAGGTTGTATAAAGCGTATTCAAATCAGCGAACAACTTCGGCGGTGTCTTTTCTGCCGCTTCAAAAATCGGATCGAAGAATTCGCGCGGAGCCACAGGCGGCCCACCCTCTCCCTTTTTAATAATCGCCGCGCCCCGAATTCCGAACCACGACCGCGCTTCATTATTCACCAAAACCGGCGCATCTTTTCCAGCCGTGATTTCCAAATGCAGATCGTCGCCATTCCAATACGTCGCATCAAACCTCTGCCAGTGCCACTCTTTTTGCGTCTTCGCTTCCGGGTAAACCGTCCCATTGCGCGGATAGTCCTGAACCACGTATCGCGCCGCCGATGTACCGTCGCCGATCACGTTCATCCAGACCTCATAATCGCCGCCGAGATGCACCAACCCCGACGACAATCGCGCCGGACTCTTCGCCGAAATCAAATTCGAATAAACGCCGCCCGGAAATATCGCCGTCAGTGCATTAGCACCGCTCGATGCAAGCGCGAACTCCCCTGCCCTGCTCGGCTTTTCAGCGAGGCCATTTCCAGCGCGGTACCACGTCGCTGCATCCGCCTCGCGCGCCAAATCCCAACGCTTATACACGGCGCGTTGAGCGAACTCCTCGCGCTGCTTTCGCTCGGCTTTCCACTCAGCATCACGTCGCTGCCAACCTGCATTGAAATGCGCGTCGTCCACTCCTTCTTTATGCAGCTTAAAAATCGGATGAAGCACATCGCCGGGCTTCTCTGCTTTCGTCCACGCACCTTTATCAGACTTCAAATCATCTGCCAACTTCCCTGCCGCGTCTGTCCAAACATCAGCAAGCGCCGCGCGAATTTTCGGCTTCAATGCAGCCAACTCAGCTCGATTGGCGTTGAGCTTTTCGGGTGAGGTGATGACCGTTCGAGCAGGTCGGCACGACGCAAAAATTCCATACAACGCGTAATAGTCCTTCTGACTGATCGCATCAAATTTATGGTCGTGGCATTTCGCGCACGAAACGGTCAGTCCCAAGAACGCCTTCGAAAACGTGTTGATTTCATCGTCGATAAATCGCGTCTTTTCTTCCAACGCATCCGTCGGTGCGAAGCCATGAAAAACCATCCGCCAATGCGCCGGACCAATGGCCGATTCATTGATTCCCTGCTCCTTATTTATGCGCGGCGACTTCATTAAATCGCCCACGATATGCTCGCGCACCAACTGGTCGTACGGCACATCCGCGTTCAACGCTCGAATCAGATAATCGCGATACATAAACGCGTTATCAATTCCCGGATCGCCCTCCGACCCGTGCGATTCCGCATATCGAATCCAGTCCATCCAATGCCGAGCCCAACGCTCACCGAAATGCGAGCTGGCCAGCAGGTGATCGACAAGTGCCTCGAAACCGTTACGCTGAGTCAAACGCGCGGACCATGTCTCTGCCTCCTCCGCGCTCGGTGGCAATCCGATCAGCGCAAAGAATGTCCGCCGCACCAACGTCCGAGCATCAGCTCCGGCATTCGGCTCTAGCCCTTTTTCGTGAAGCTTCGAAAAAATGAATCGATCGACCGGATGGTCCGACCATTTATTCTCCGGCAACACCAGCGGAGTCGCTGCTTTGATCGGCTGAAAGCTCCACCACTTCTTCCGTTTTTCGAGCATCGTTTCCCACGACGTAGCGTTCGCCAATTCAGTCGCGCTCGGTGGTTTGTCGCGCGGATCAACGGCACCGTCTGCGATCCATTTTTCAAAATCTGCAACGATGCGTTCGTCTAATTTGCCGCCTTTCTTCGGCATGAGAGTCCCCTTGACTTCATGCCGCAAAATAGGAATCAGCTTGCTAGCTTCCGGCTTCCCCGCCACAACAATGACTCCCTCATCGCCTCCCTTAAGGAGCGACGCCCGATCATCGAGTGCCAAGCCACCGTCCTGCGTCTTCGCGGTATTGTGGCACGAGTAACACTGTTCAACCAACACCGGGCGAATACGCGTTTCGAAAAATTCGAGCTTCGCCGCCAAGCTCGTTTCAGCAGCGCATGACACACCCATCATCAACCCGCAAACAAGCGCAAAGTCGAAGACCATGGACTGCGGCAGCCCGCTGCCGCTTTTGCCCACCCAGCCCTGCTGGCGGAAGTTGACGCTACTTTTCCCAATCGACATCACGCTTTTCCACCCATTCATTCTTTGCGCCTTTGCGTTCCAAACACCAACCTACAGACGCCAAATTACTTCCCGTCCAGAACCCACTCCACCCCAAACCGCGCGAACACAATCCGTCCATAATTGTCCGCTTCAAACAAGCAGCCGACATCGCCATTCGGCAACCGCGTCAACACCGAATAAGCAAACGATTCCTTGCGCAGCACGCGTTTAACTGGCCACGTCTTGCCGTCATCAGAGCTCGCGTACACAGTTCCGTTGTCGCGCTTCAAACTGTCCGGACCGGAATAAAGAAGGAGATTCTTCGCGCCATTTTCTCCAAACGAATAGCGCAGAATCGACGCCATGCAACTCGGATCGCGCAATTCAGGCACATCTTCAACACTCGACCACGTCTTGCCGCCGTCATGACTGATCGACTTCTTTCGCACCTTCGTCCCAGCGAATTGGCGGCTGTTCAAAAGCACCGAACCATCGGACAATTCTGCAACCTGCACTTCATTAATCTGGCTGCGCTTACCGCCCTTCGCAACATCAACCAGCGCGCCGGGAACGTTCTCACCCATCGCCCACGTCGCCCCGCGATCATCGCTGTACACCGCGTAATTGTTCCATACGCCAAAAGGGCCTTCATTAAAAGGGAAGATAATCCGCCCTTTATTCGCCCCATGTTCCAACTGAATCGCGATCCCCGGACCACTGGCAATCGTTGTCGCCAACGTCGGGCGTTTCGTCGTGGATGTGATGTCCAATGGCTTGCTCCACGTCGCGCCGTCGTCATCCGAAGTCGTCAAAAAATTGCGATACACATTCGCGCCGTCGTATCCCGTCGCCGTCTCTTTACTATGCTCCTTCAAGTGCCCAGGAATGCGCTGATACATCAACAACACGCGCCCCGTTTCGCGCTCGACAATAGCCGTCGGATTATTCAACGAATTCGCACCATCATCGTGAACCGTTTGCACCGCCAACCACGTCGCGCCATTGTCCGTGCTCCGCTTCAAAATAATCTTATTCTGAGCCTGATCCGCATTCGCCGCGCGACCTTCAGCAAACGCAAGAATCGTCCCCTTCTTCGTCACAACAACCGACGGAATCCGGATCGATTTGAAACCATCCGTCTTCGGCACAAAACAATCACTGAACACCGGCTCCGCAGTCTGCGCCGCGAATGCTGTCACCAACAACGCCCCAACATAAAAAATCAATCGTTTCATCGTTTCTCCATAAAAGCAGGTCCTTTTCCTATCGGGTGCATCCCGGACGTGTATTGCTGTTCCCTCTCCCCTTGAGGGAGAGGGCCGACGAGACAGCTGTTCCGTCTCGCGGGGTGAGGGGTAAACGCTGATTAATCTAAGCGCGTTTTATGTATCCACGCATTCCCCTCACTCGGGAGCGAGTACGCTCGTCCGCCCTCTCCCGCAAGGGGAGAGGGGAATGGCAACCGCAAGTCCGGTAATGCACCCTTTCCCTTCCAACTACCCCGCGATGCAAGTCCCGGCTCGCATGAAAAAATAATTCCGCTTCCTGTCCAAAATGACTTGACGCTGTGCTATGATCGGTTAGAAGACTCTAGCTAACCGCACAATTCGCACGTCCTACCTTTTAAGAAGCCGCGGATCCGTTCGGTCGAAATGTAAACAAGCCGCCTCTGTATTTTTTCAATTCAATTCTTGGTTATGTAGTTCGCGTTGGCCTCGTTCGCTTTGACCCTTTTTGCTTGCAATTTCCGGCAACCCTATAATGCCTGACAAGCCCCAAACACTCTACCTGATCGATGGTCACGCGCTGTTGTACCGCTCGTATCATGCCATCCGCCCCGGCACCATGATGGCCGCCGACCGCAAGACGCCAACCAACGCCGTCTTCGGTTTTGGCATGGAAATTCGTAAGCTTCGCAACCGCTTCAAACCTGATTTTATGGCCGCCGTGTTTGACCCTCACGGACCCGTCTTACGCGAAGCGCGGTATGACGAATTCGCAACCCAACTCGGCCAGGCATTCTCCGGTTACAAAAGCCATCGCGACGCCATGCCCGACGACCTCCGTCCGCAGATCGACATTGCGTTCGAACTCTGCGCTGGCTACGGCATCCCCTCATTTCAAATCGAAGGCTACGAAGCTGACGACGCCATCGGCACCTTGGCGATGCTCGCACACAAGCAAGGCCTCAACATCGTCATCGTAACCGGCGACAAAGATTTGATGCAGCTTGTCCAACCCGGCATCGAAATTTACGATCCCCTCAAAGACATCGTCTTCGATGAAGACACCGTCTTTGCCGTCAAAGGCGTGAAACCGACGCAAATCACTGATTGGCTCGGCTTCCAAGGCGACGCGGTGGACAACATCCCAGGCGTCGCCGGCGTCGGTGGGCAAACCGCCATCAAACTCCTCGCCGAACACGGCACCATGGACGTGGCGCTCGCGTTTTACCAAGACAAATTCAAAGACCGAGCGCAGGAAATTCTCGACTTCGCCACCGCTCACGAAACCGAATCGTTCAAAGAAAACAAAGAAGACCGCAAGACGATCAAGCCGCCAAAGGGCGTCAAAGTCGTCGAAGCCTACCTCTTCGCCCAAGCCGAACGCGCTCGCGCCTGCCGCGAACTCGCGCGCCTCGACCTCAACGTTCCGCTAAGCTTTGATCTCGCTTCAATGCGCTTAAATCCACCCGAAGTCCTGCGCCTCGCCCCCTTATTAAAGCGCCTCGATTTCAAAACGTTCCTGCGCGATCTCGATCAAGAAGGCCTCGTAGCCTTCGAAAACGCCGCAGCAGTCGTTGCCGCAAGCCAGCCCCAAATCGGTCCCATCGCGCCGACGATGCAGTACTCAATCGTAGACGACACTGAAAAGTTCAGCGCGTTCATCAATGCGTTCGCTCAACAGTCGCGCTTTTCGATCAGCATTGAAACCACCAGTGTCAGCCCGCGAGCATCTGAAATCGTCGGCCTCGCGTTCTGTTGGAAAGACGCCGAAGCGCATTACCTACCGATTCGCGGTCCAATGGGCTGCCCGACGCTCGACGAAAAAGCCGTCCTCGCCTCGTTGAAATCGCGCATCGAAGAGCCGACCGTTCAAAAAATCGGTCACGACATCAAGCACGAAATCCAAGTCTTCCGCAATCACGGAATCGAACTGCGCGGCGTTTCATTCGACACACTGATCGCAGGGTGGTTGCTCGAACCCGCAGCACAGAAACTCACGATTGACGAACTGACGCTCGAACATCTCGGCATCCGCGACGACCGCACCACGTCCGCCGCCGCATCCAAAAAACGATCCGCTGCAGACGACATGCTCGGAGGCGAAGAACTCGGTCGTCAAGCCTGCGTCTCTGCCGATTTCGCCTGGCGCTTGTCCGAATGCCTCGCACCCAAAATCCGCGACGCCGGACTCGAACCGCTGTTGCGTGACATCGAACTGCCGCTCATTAGCGTCCTCGCGGACATGGAGTGGCTCGGCATCCGCGTCGATTCCGAATTCCTCCGCGCGATGTCCGTCAAACTCGAACGCCAACTCGCCGAACAAGAAGCCGTCATTTACGCCATGGCCGGCGAACGCTTCAACATCAGCAGCCCCAAACAACTCGGCGGCATTCTCTTCGACAAACTCGGCCTCGTCTCAAAAAGCACAACCTCAACCGGGCAGGCGTCCACGTCCGAAGAAGTCTTACTCGAACTCGCCAAAGAACACGAATTACCCCAAAAGATCCTCGACTATCGCGGCGCGTCGAAACTTAAAAACACCTACGTCGATGCGCTCCCCTTAATGATCCTGCACTCGACAGGACGCATCCACACGACGTTCCATCAGACCGGTGCCGAAACAGGCCGTTTAAGTTCCAACGATCCGAACTTGCAGAACATTCCGATCCGCAGCGAACTCGGCCGCTCGATCCGTGCCGCATTCAAACCGGGCTTCGACGGCTGGAAGATTCTCAGCGCCGATTATTCACAAATCGAACTCCGTATCCTCGCGCATTACAGCCAGGACAAAGCGCTGATGGACGCGTTCTCAAAAGGTATCGACATCCACACCGCCGTCGCCGCGACCTTAAACGGCGTCGCCGAATCCGACGTCACGCGCGAGCAACGCACGCAAGCCAAAGCCGTGAACTTCGGCATCCTCTACGGCCAATCCGCATTCGGCCTCGCCAAAGTCCTCGACATCGGACGACGCCAAGCGCAAGAGATCATCGACGCCTACTTCGAACGCCATCCCGGTGTGCGCAATTGCATCAACGAAATTATCGCCGTCGCACGCGACAAAGGTTTCGTCACAACCGTGCTGGGCCGCCGCCGCTTCATCCCTCAATTAAACGCATCCGACCGCAATTCAAAAATGCTCGGCGAACGCCTAGCCGTCAACACCGTCTTCCAAGGCTCCGCAGCCGACTTGATCAAGAAAGCCATGATCGACATCCACAGCGCTCTATCCAACGGCACACACCGAGCAAAACTACTTCTACAAATCCACGACGAACTGCTCTTCGAAACACCGCCAGACGAAGTCGATTCACTCAAGGTCCTCGTAAAATCAATGATGGAAGGCGCCCTAAAATTAAACATCCCGTTGCTCGTAGAAGTAGGAGTCGGAGACAACTGGCTAACCGCAAAATGAATTCCGCCGTACGTCCCGTCAGGGACCGAATGAAAGTAGCCCAGCACTTCAGTGCTGGGAAGCCGCGAAAGAGTCAGCTAAAAGGGCCGCATGCGTGCCAAGTGAAAAATTTGTAGTAGGTCTCGTCGGTCAAGTCTGCGCCGGAAAAAGCACCGTCGCCGACGCTTTCCGGCACCTAGGCGCGCGAGTGTTCGACGCCGACAAAGCCGTGCACGACATGTACACGCGCCCGGATGTGATCGCGGAAGTCACGGCGATGTTTGGACCGAGTGTGTTGGACGAAGCAGGAAACGTGGATCGAAAAGCGCTGGGAAAAATTGTCTTCAATGACCGCAAGCAACTCAAGCGGTTGACGACGGAGATCGTTTTTCCCAGGACAGACGCAGCGATAAAAGCGGCCATTGAAGCGTTCCGAACATCGGACGCCTCAGCGCTCGTGATCGACGCGCCCTCGCTTTTCGAATCCGGATGCCAGGACCTGTGCGACACGATTGTCTACGTGTCCGCACCGCAAGAACGACGCGAGATGTGGGCCAGTAAACGAGGTTGGTTGCCCGGCGAATTGTCGCGCCGGGACAGCATGTTGGAAAACGATGAAGGCAAGCGCCTGCGCGCCGACGCCATCATCGTCAATGATGGAACGTTGGATAATGTGGAAAAACAAACAGGCCGCCTGATGCGGCTTTGGACTATGCAGCATTAAACTCGAAACCAGAAACTAAAAACCAGGAGCACGTCATTCATGTCAGACCATCCCGAACACTCCCATCCCTCCGCCCCGCGCAAAGGTCGTCCGCGCAAGAATCCAGCCGCACCAATGAAGCCACGAGGCGGCGATTCGAACCCAGACGATTTCATGGCCCCCATGTCGCATTCCCAGCCCGCTCAGGAATCCGGCTACCCCGTTGACAACGAACCCGCGCAGCCGCCCTCAACCCAAACGACCTACATCGCACCTGCGCCAGCTCCCATCGCGCCACCGCCGATTGTCGCCCCGGTCGCAGTTCAAACGCACACGGTGCCGTCAGCCGCTCCAGCAATCCACGCAGCGCCTGTTGCAATCGCTCCCGTCGTCGCCCCTGTGCCCGGAACCGGCGCTCAAGTGCCCGTCCCGCCGCGCCCGCCGCAGCAAATCGCATACGTCACCGACATGAAACGCATGTCGATCACGGACCTGCATCTCATGGCCAAAGGCTTGAACATCGAAGGCTACTCCGCGATGCTCAAGCACGATCTCATCTTCCGCATCATCAAAGAACGCGTCAGTCAGAACGTCGCATTGATGGGCGAAGGCGTCCTCGAAATCCTTCCGGATGGTTTCGGATTCCTGCGCTCACCCGACTACGACTACCTCCCATGCCCCGACGACATCTACATTTCGCCGAGCCAGATTCGCCGCTTCAATCTCCGCACCGGCCACGTCGTCACCGGTCAGATCCGTCCGCCAAAAGAAAACGAACGCTACTTCGCCCTCTTGCAGATCAAAGCGATCAACGGCGAAGAACCCGAGAAGGTCAACGAAAAGATTCCGTTCGACGACTTGACCCCGATCTTCCCGAACCAGCGCTTCCTGCTGGAAACCGGCCCCGAAAACATTTCGATGCGTATCCTCGACTTGGTCGCGCCCATCGGACGCGGGCAACGCGGTTTGATCGTCGCGCCGCCGAAAGCCGGTAAGACCGTCATCCTCCAGGACATCGCCCACTCGATCGCGAAGAACACGCCCGAAGCCGTTTTGATCGTATTGCTGATCGACGAACGTCCCGAAGAAGTGACCGACATGGAACGTAACGTGAAGGGCGAAGTCATCGCCAGCACATTCGACGAACCCGCCGCGCGCCACTGCCAAGTCGCTGAAATGGTGATCGAACGCGCCAAGCGCCTCGTCGAATACGGCAAGGACGTCGTGATTCTCCTCGACTCCATCACGCGCCTCGGTCGAGCCTACAACACGGAAGTCCCGCACTCCGGCAAGATCCTCACCGGCGGCGTCGACGCCACCGCGTTGCAAAAACCAAAGAAGTTCTTCGGCGCTGCGCGTAACATCGAAAACGGCGGCAGCTTGACGATCATCGCCACCGCGCTGGTCGATACCGGCTCAAAGATGGACGAAGTCATCTACGAAGAATTCAAAGGCACCGGCAACATGGAAGCGCATTTGGATCGCCGTCTGATGAACCGCCGCTTGTTCCCGACGCTCGACGTCAACTTGAGCGGCACGCGTAAAGAAGAGTTGCTGGTCCACAAGGACGAACTGCAACGCATGTGGCTGCTCCGCAAATACATTCAGGATTTGAACGTCGTCGAAAGCATCGAATTCCTGATTGAGAAGATGAAGAAAACCAAGAGCAACATCGAGTTCCTGTTATCGATGAATATCTAATAAAAAGAACCGTTGAAGCACACGAGAGCCGAATTGATTTCGGCTCTCGTCGTATTGACATTCACGCGCAACATGGCGACAATGCGCGCGAATGACGGAGCGGAGATGCCAGACATGCTGAAGACTACTTTGCAATTGTGAAAAGTCGAAAACACGCTATTCTAAAGATCGGAGAATCGACCACATGACACGCACCGTTGATGTTGCGCATCCAGACACAGCTCTTGCCGAACTTGTCCGCCTTGCCCGTGAAGGTACAGATGTTGTACTGACCCTTGACAACCGGCGCATCGGACGGGTCATTGCAGAATCTGATTATAAACCAAAGAAACGCATTGCAGGCCTGCATGCAGGATTAGTAGAATTTTCCGACGATTTCGATGCCCCCCTTCCCGACGAATTTTGGGAGAATGAGTAATGCATTATTTGCTCGACTCCCACAGCTTTATATGGTGGGATTGCAATCCGGGTAAACGTTCAGTCCCCCATCAATCAAGCCGGAAGTAGAGACGGCACATTCTTACCCATGCGGTGGTTGAGCACTGCGCTTTTCAACTACTCCAGCAC
>Ga0194061_1001446_pt1 | contig 13780 bp, 10 predicted proteins | sample SepL2221m_MetaG_FD_163423 | JGI IMG/M metagenome (GOLD analysis project Ga0194061, IMG submission 163423) | Anoxic zone freshwater microbial communities from boreal shield lake in IISD Experimental Lakes Area, Ontario, Canada - Sep2016-L224-21m | ecosystem: Environmental > Aquatic > Freshwater >...
GGGCAGGGGCGGCGCAGGCGGGGCGGGTGGGACCGGCACCACCGGCACCGACAGCGCCATCACCCGCGGGGGCAAAGTAACCGCATCCTCCGATGATCGCACCAACACGCTGGTGGTCGTGGGACCGGCGGAAACGCTGGAAACCATTGATGGACTGGTGAAAAAGTTGGATTCCGATCCCATTCAGGACACCAGTTTCTTCATCTATCCCCTGAAGAATGCCAAAGCGCAGAATCTGCAATCTGTGTTGAATGGTTTTTTTGGCAACTCCACGTCGGGCTCCACCAGCGGTACCAACACCAATCGCAGCAATAACTTCCAGCCGTTGGGCACCAGTTCAATCGGGGGCTTTGGCAACAGCGGCTCCGGCAGTTCCGGCCGTACCGGGAATACTGGCAGCCGCAATACCAGTGCGCTGGGCTCCACCCTCGGGGGCAATAATTCGCGCAATAGCGGGCTGGCCTCCAGCGTGTCGGGATTGGCCAAAGCCAACAGTGATCTGGTGGGCCAGGTCTATGTCGTGGCGGAGCCCGATACCAATTCGCTGCTGATCACCACCAGTTCCAAATACCAGACCCGCGTTAAGGACATGATCGCCCAACTGGACCGCGATGTGCCCCAGGTACTGATTAAAGTGCTGGTGGCCGAGGTCACCCACACAGACAGCTCCGATATCGGCATCGAATATTCCATTCTCAACAAACGCCCCAGCGGAAATGGCGCCACCGGGGGCAGCGACATGGCCATCGCCTCGGCCATCAGCAATGCCGTCGCCACCGGCACCCCGGGCGGACTGGTTGCCTCGGTGGTAGAAAGCAATTTCACCATGGCACTCAAGGCACTGGCCACCAATGGCAAGCTGGATGTATTGTCGCGGCCGTCCATCCTCGCTTCCGACAACCAACTCGCCTCGATTCTGGTCGGTCAATCGGTACCGTTCATCACCTCCTCGAACATCACCAGCAACGGCAATGTGGTCAACAGCGTGACTTATCAGGACGTGGGCATTATTCTGAACGTCACGCCGCATATCAATCCCGACGGGCTGGTCATCATGGATGTTGCCCCGGAAATTTCTCAGGTCAGCAGTCAGACCGTGACCATTCAGGAAGGGGTGAAAGTGCCCGTGATTGACAAACGTTCCGCCCAGAGCCGGGTGGCGATCAAGGATGGCCAGACCATTATTATCGGCGGGCTGATGCAGGATCGGGTGACCGATACGGTCAGCAAGATTCCGCTGCTGGGGGATATTCCCTGGCTGGGCGAATTGTTCAAGAGCACCACCAAGAAGAAGGAAAAGACCGAACTTCTCATCTTCCTGACTCCACTGGTGGCCCGCCAGCCGGAGCATCTGCAGGGGATCACCACGGAAGACTTGAATCGGACCAAACTGGTGCCCAACGCGATTTCGACGGAGACCTTTAACGAACACATACAGGGTATGCAGCGGACCGCGGAACCGGCCGCCACGCAGCCGGCGACCACACAACCGGTACCGCCCAGATAACGGAGCCAGATTATGCGTCAACTATTACTTGCAGGTCTGCTGCTGGGTCTGGCGACGTTGGTGGCATGTGATACCACGCCCACCGCCACGCCAGCGCCAGCCAATGCTGCACCAATCGCGCTGCCCTCCAAACTGGATGAAGATTTGGCCGCAGTGCGTTTTCAGGACATCAGCGGCGCCCTGCTGCTGTATTACAGTCAACATGGGGATGTCCCCCCCGAACTGAATGATTTACTTGGGGTGGATCACACGCTGGAATTAACCAGCCCCTACGGCCAGCGGAATCTGGTCTATCTCCCCACGGGCTTGAGCGTGGTTGGCCAGGACCGCATTCTGATGCTCTATGACCCCCTGCCCTCGCCTGCCAGTAATACCCACTGGGCCATTGTCATCACACCCAAACAACCACGCCAACCGCTGCGCACCGAAGTGGTACGGTTGGCGCCGTCGGTGCTCAAGGTTTATTGTGATCAGGTGCAACCGCAATAAACAGCCACCCACACACAGCCTATACCGATCAGACAAGCGGTTCGTCTGCCCAATACGTTATTCATGTGCGTGCCGGTCCGATCTCAATGCTTCGCGGTTGGGTCCGTGGGGGCTGACGCTACCGGGGATGGTACCGCCGGATCAGGGGACTCAGTTGGCTTATGGGCCACCACCCGGCCGTCATCCTCATGATCCCGGGTCATGGTGTGCAGCGCGTGGAAAAAGAGTTTCAAATCTTTAAAACCACCGATCCCAAACCACACGAAGGTAACGGCCGAGATCACAAAGGGTAAAATCAGACCGGAGATCAACCAGTAGGTCAACCACCAATCCTGCGACCAGGGCTGCAGCAGTTCCGCAATTGGGCCACCCAGCCCCAAGCCACGACAGATGGGCCGCCAGCAGTTCCAAACAGTACCCACCAAAGTAATCGCCAACCAGAACATCGTCCACCAGAAAATCCCGCCCGCCGCGAGTTTATCCCACAGTGTGAAGTTATCGTCAAAGCCAAGAATCCGGCCAATAAATCCCCGCGGCCGATGGGGAGCTTCCACGGTATCGCTGGCCACCCGATAGATGCCACGGTGCAGCATCCGATCCATATTGAACGCTTCCGTGGGCGTCAGTAGCGAAACCACCACATAGGACACCGGCACGATGACCATAATCAGAAAACTGATGGTAACGGCATTGGCCGGCAAACTTTCCCAACCGATGAAATGGCCCAGCGCCGTCAACCATTGACACACTTGCGTATCGGCCAGAATGCCGAACAGTGAAAGCACGGCCCCGAGGATCCCGGCGACCCAAGCTCCGGCGGCAGTGCCACGCTTCCAGTACAAACCACCGATGATGACCGCTCCGGCACCGGCTTGGAACACCGCCCCGGTAATCGCCCACCACATCCAAATATACTGGGTTTGCTTGAATAAAATGCTGAAGCAGAAGGCAAAGACTCCCACGCCGATCTGGGCGAAACGGATAGTCCAAACGTGACGGTTTGGCGCCATGGGCCGGCCGCGCAGCGGGAGCACCACATCTTGAACCAAAATACTGCCCCAGGAGTGCATGTGGCTGGCATCGGCCGCCATCAGCCCCATAATCATCACCAATACAAACAATCCCTTGACCCCTCCGGGCAACATATGGCTCAGCGCAATGGGCACTTCCACCTGGGTGAGTGTCTGCTCGACCTCATTTTGCATTTTATCAACTTTGGCCTGCAAAACCCCGAGTTGACCCGATGTGGCCGCGGACATGGCGGATTCCTCATTGGGTCTCGTGCGCAACTGCTTGATTTGCGCCCGCAGTTGTTCAAGCTGAACCAGCAGGGCCTCCTTGGGCGCTGGCACCGCCGTAATTTGGGTGGCAGCAGGAACAATCTGCGTTTGGATTTGCGTCAGTGAGGTGCGTACAACGCCGATCTCCACCCGCATTTTCTCACCCATTTGTTCGTCCAGAAGTTGCGTGATCTGGTGGTTGGCGGAAGTGCTTTGGGCCACATAATCCGGATGCTTCAGATACGTCAGCGCACAAATTACCAGCACGGTCAGCATGAGCGCACGCGCGTACCCGCGCCAGTGTCCCAGCACCCCACCCATGCGGGTTTCATGTGGGGTCCGGCCGGCGGAATTGAACCCACTGCGATTCTGCCAGGCCATCGTGATATAGACCCCGATGTACAGGCCCATCAGCCACAGATAGATATTGAAATCCTTGACCTTGAAGGCGTCGAACGGATTGATCAGCGACTTGTCTGGTCCCCCTGAAGTCAGCCACCAGGTAATTTTGCCCCACGGCACCAACCACAGCAGGACAATTACGATCAGCAGGTAAATGGCGTGCGAAAAAATACCTTCTAGGCAATCGGTGACCATCAGGGTGATTTGCCCACCGGTCAACATCATCACCAGCGTAAAGGTCATGTACGACGCCATAATGGCGATATCGGTCCGCATCCAGGGCATACCCCATTGGGCCAAAGTCGGGTCCAATTGCAGAAACGCCACAAAAAATTTACCCGCCACGGCGGGGAATATGCCATAATTCAGCACCCCCGCCAAAAAGGCCAGCAGGCCCATGAACAACCGGAAATTCTTGCTATAGCGCACTTCAAAAAACTGTGGCAGGGTCAAAACCCGCGTCTCGCGATACCGATAGGTCACAAAACCCACAATCCCCAATATCAGAAACAATGGGGCCGAGAGGACCCCCCACCAACTCATCACGAACCCTGCTACTGCGATTGACTGAAAATTCGCCACCGCGTTGCTCAAACCTGAGTCGGCTTCGGCACGGGCATTACACATCAAATAACGTCCCGCACAGCGTCCGGCCGACATATAGTCCGCCACGCCCTGCACAAACCGACGGGTGTAAAAGGCAAAGCCCAAAATCACCACCAACGGCAAGAACGTGAACACCCAATCAATAAGCTGCATCGTGATTCCAATCGGTAACAAACCCATCGCGACTCGAACCAGTAGAATAAAGCCACTCCTCCTATCCGTCAAGAATCCATCTGTCCGCAGCCATGTGATGGATACCAATAATCTTTACGATTTTTTCTGCTATGCTGCGAATCGGACTCACACCCAACCCCCGCAAAGGTGAATCGCACGAACAAAGCCCCCCTTCAGGCGCGATTCGCGTAGACTCAGGTGCTATTTACGGTGTCGGGTGTGCAAAATATGCGCTTTTCGCGTATTCTTTCCGCCTTCAGACTCCGAAACTAGAGCCTAAAGGATGGACGCATGGAAGTTGGGATTGTTGGTTTACCGAACGTGGGCAAGAGCACCATTTTTAACGCGCTGACCTCGGCCAATGCCTTGGCGGCGAATTACCCCTTTGCCACCATCGAGCCCAATGTCGGCGTGGTCAATGTGCCCGATGCGCGCATGGCCCGGATCCAGCAATACATCCCCACGGATCGTCTGGTGCCCGCGCTGCTGCGGATTGTGGATATCGCAGGCATTGTCCGCGGCGCCAGCAAGGGTGAAGGTCTGGGCAACAAATTCCTGTCCCACATCCGCGAAGTGGACGCCATCCTGCAGGTGGTCCGCTGCTTTGAAAACAGCGACATCATGCATGTGGACGGCGCGGTGGACCCCATTCGCGATATCGAGACCATTGATATCGAACTGATTCTCGCCGATCTGGAAACCGTCACCAAGGTGATTGATAAGCAGCGTCGGGCCGCCAAGAGCGGTGACAAGGAAGCGATTTTCGCCACCGCCCTGCTGGAGAAAATCCTCGCGGGGCTCGAAACCGGCAAGCCGGTGCGGGCACTGGGGCTGGACAAGCCCGACGAAGTGAAATTCATCAAGATTCTGGGACTGATGACCGCTAAAAAAGTGCTCTACGTGGCCAACGTGGATGAAACCGATCCCGAAGGCAAGGGGCCGCTGGTCCAGAAGGTCCAGACCCACGCCGCCAAAGAAGGCTCCACCGTGGTGGTGGTCTGCGGCAAGCTGGAAGCCGAACTGGCCGAGTTGGCGCCCGAAGACCGCCTCAGTATGCTGCATGATCTGGGTATGACCGAACCATCGCTGAACAAACTCGCCCGGGCGGCCTATACCATGCTCGGGGTGCAAAGCTATTTCACCGCCGGCAAGATCGAAGTCCGCGCCTGGACGATTCCCGTCGGGGCCACCGCCCCACAGGCCGCCGGCGTGATCCACACCGACTTTGAAAAAGGTTTCATCCGCGCGGAAATCTATCACTTCGACGACCTGATGGAATACAAGAGCGAAGCGGCCATCAAAGCCGCCGGCCGGATGCGCAGCGAAGGCAAGAGTTACATCTTCAAAGATGGCGACATCGCACACTTCCTGTTTAACTAACCGGAATTCTGTCCGTGGGGTAGAATAACGCCATTGGCACGGGAGTGACTATGGTTGACCTGACCCAAAAAGTGATCATCATCACCGGCGCTTCGGCAGGCATCGGCCAGGCGCTGGCGCTGGCCCTTGCCCCATTTCAGGTACGCATGATCCTCGCCGCACGACGGGTGGAGCGGTTGGAAACGCTGGCCGCGCAGTGCCGACAGATGGGCAGCGAAGTGATCGTGCAGGCCTGCGATGTTGCGCAGCGGGCGCAAGTGGAGGCGCTGGTTACTACCGCCGTCACTACCTGGCAACGGCTCGATATCATGGTCGCCAATGCGGGGTTTGGATTTCTCGGTGCCGTCCATGAAACCACCGAAGCCCAGTTTGATGAAATTGTGGATGTGAATGTAAAGGGCACCTGGTACGCCATGGCCGCGGCCACGCCGGTGATGATCCAGCAGCGCAGCGGTCATATCATCGCCACGTCGTCCGCCGCCGCCCGGCGGGGCTTGCCGTTCTTCGGCCCGTATGCCATGACCAAGGCTGCCCAGCTATCCCTGTGCGAAGCCGCCCGGGTGGAGCTTAAACAATACGGCATCAAAGTCAGCAGCGTGCATCCCATCACCACCGAGACTGATTTTTTCACCGTCGCCTCCGACCGCAGCCAGATGAAAACCTCTGGTCTCGGCAGCGCCCAAACGGCCGCCACCGTGGCACGAAAAATGGTCCATTTGATGCAGCACCCCAAGCCGGAACTCTGGCCACATTGGGCCTCGCGCTATGCGTTAGTCATGGCCACGCTCTGGCCGCGTCTGGGGGACTATATTATGGGACGATCGCTCAAGCGGCGCGGCCTGTAACCGCATCAGGGATAGACTTCCACCGGCAGGCCGGGCAACCGGGCATGAATCTGCGCGGCAATGGCTTCCAATTCCGTCTGGATCAGTGCGGTGGCATACGCCTCGGTCACTTGCCGGGCTACCGTGTAGGCCTGCACCAGTGTGATGTGCCCACCCGCCTGAATGATATCGTGCAAGCGCCCGACATAGGCCTCGATCTCCGCTTCATCGGGGGCGTGGCGGTGTACCCGCATGAACAGCGATTGAATCACCGTCGGCCGCGCCCGGCAGCAAGTCAAAATATTATCCAGCACCTGCCAGAACGGGACACTGGTCCGATCCACCAGATCGTAATAAGCCGCGGTCCCGGCATCCAGCTTGGCCCAGATTTCCCCCTGGTGGGCGTCAAGATACGCCAGCGCCGCCTGCACACCGGGGCGATGAAACATCGTGGCATTGGTAATCACCACCATCTTCACATCCGTTAGCCCCAGAGCATCGCGCACGGCCACCGCACGCTGACAGACTTCCAGAAAGTGCGGATACGTGGTGGGTTCGCCGTCCCCGGAAAAGGCGATGTCATTGACCCTCCGCAGCGCGGCGGGCACACGGTCAAACGGATCATACTGATATATCGCCCCGGTCTGGACCACCTGCAGCATCAGCCGTAATTCCGTTTCCAGCACAGCCAAATCCACCTGTCGGACCACCGGGGGGACTTTACGGTCCACCGAGCAATAAATGCAATCGAAATTGCACACCTTATCGGGATTCAGATTGATGCCAATACTAAGGCCCTTGCTGCGCCGCGAGACCACGGGATAAACATAACGATTGTTCTCCCAGATGCGGTCATGCATGGCAAAGGCCCGCTGGGCTTCGGGGACCTGGGTCAGGGCCAGATGTTTTTTGTGTTTATCGTCCATAGCTGATTGTAGGCCTCACCGCCGCAAGTATTTGCCCAAGATTCGCCCCACCATCGGCACGTCATACAATTCCGGCATCTTTAACAGCCGGACAGCCACGACAAAGACCACCCCGCACACCCCCACCTGCAGGGGTAATTCCAGCGCCGCCCGTAACATCAGAGGGCGCTGCGATCCCGCCAGCCCCAGCATTTTGGCGATGGGTTCAAACCACCAGCCCCGGGTATAAATCACCGCCGCACCGATAAGCGCCATGAGCAGAGTCACCAGTGCGATCCGCAATACATGTTTGCCCATGCCGTGCAAATCCAGACCACCCAAACGCCGGCGCATGATCAGCAGCAGAATCAGGCACTGCAAACAGCTATTGATACTGGTCGCCGCCGCAATCCCCCCTTCCGCCAGAGGCCAGATCAACAGCAGATTCAAACTCATGGACACCCCCACCATGAGCGCCGCGATTTTGGCAGGCGTTAGGGTGTCACGCTGGGCGTAGTAGGCCCGCATCAGCACCATCTGCAGCTCGAAAAACACAATCCCCGCGCAATACCACATGGCCGCCCACCACGCACGATCCACATCCGCAGGCGTGGTGTACTTGCCCGAATAGACCAGCGTAATCAGCGGATGGGCAATCAGAATCATCCCCGCACTGCATGGAAGCGCCAGAAATAATACTTTGCGCAACCCCGCCACCAGCAGTCGTTTGAACTCTGGCGTATCATTCTCCACCACGGCTTTGGACAGCAGCGGAAATACCGCTGTGGCCAGCGCCACACCAAAAATTCCCACCGGCAATTGATAAATCCGCTGGGCAATGGATAACTTCGCCAGCGCGCCAGCCTGCATCGGCAGCGTGAACTGATAACCCCATAGGGTAACCGTCTTCACGCCATCATGCCCATCCGGCGACAACCACCAGGCAATCTGTCCATCCAGATACGTGCCGATCTGAATCGCCACCATGGCCAACATAATCGGCACCATCGGCACCAGCACTTCACGCAATCCACTGCCCGCCCAGCGCAGCGTGGGCCGCACCCGCACGCCCGCCGCGTGCAACCCCGGCAGCATCATGGCCACCTGTATCACCCCCGCCACCAGCACGGCACCGGCGGCCCAAAAGATGCGCTTTTCAATCGGATAGCTAGCTCCCCACAGCCACACCGACAGCCCCGCCGCCAACGGGAACACCAGATTCATCACCCCCGGCACCAGACTTTGCATGATGAAACGCTCATGCACGGTATGGATCGCGCTCAAAATCGCCACCAGACAGACCAGACTGCAATACGGCAGCATGATGGCCATCATCCAGAACGCCAGCCGATTGGCCGGGGTGAACGATTCCTGCAACGCCAACGGCAAGAGCACGGCTTCGCCGATTACCGTAATCGCCCCCAACACCACCACCAGAAAACTGCAAATGGTACTGGCCAGCTTATCCGCCGCGGCCTGCCCCTGCGTCTCGCGCAAGCGCGTGTACGCCGGCACCACCGCCGCAGTCAGCGCGCCTTCGCCAAAGATCCGCCGAAACAGATTAGGCAGCATAAAGCCCATCCAGAAGGCACCCCACTCGGTACCCACACCCAGATAATACGAGGCAATCTTGTCGCGCAGCAGACCTGACACCCGCGCCAGCGTGGTTAACACCGACATGATGTTGGCGTGCCGGACAAAGCGTTCACTAGCCATGGGGTGCGCCCCCTGTGGCCGGGCCCATGGCCGCAACATATTCCCGGCAGCGGACCGCGGGGTCCGCATCGGCGATAATCCCGCCGCACACCGCCACTACATCAGCGCCCAGCGCCCGCAGTTGTGCGCTGCGTTCGGGCGTAATACCACCAATAGCCACAATGGGGCGTGCCACCACCGCCCGCACGGCCTGGAGATATTCCGGTCCCGCTACGCGCGGTTTTGTTTTGGTGGTAGAGGCATACATGGGTCCCACAGCGACATAACTGGCGCCATCCGCAACGGCGGTCTGGGCCTGCGCGACTGCTTCGGTAGACACCCCCACCAGCAGTTCGGCCCCGAACCCCCGGCGTAATTGCGCACAGGGCAAATCAGTCTGGCCCACATGCACCCCGTGCGCCCCGGCCAGAACAGCGATATCAGGACGATCATTGATTAGCGCCACCGCTCCGGCCTGCCGGCATGCCTGAGCCACATACGTGGCCCGGGCCAGCAATTCCGCATCCGGCAAACTTTTTTCCCGCAGTTGCACCATACTCGCCCCGGCAGCTAAAACCGCATGCAGGACATCTTGCCAGGGCCGCACACACAGGGACTCGGTCAGCAATACATAGACCCCGTGTAATACGGCCGTCGGCAATAATGTCCGTGCGAGTACTTTTTCCACGTCATAGCCCGCGTAACGCATGGTCTCCAATTCCCGCACCACGGCGGGGCAAATAACTTTGCAGGATTCTTCCATGCTCCGCAGCGCTTCGGATAGGCGTTTCCCCGCCGCGATGACCACGGCCCCTGCCGTAGTACGGGTCAGTTCCTGCGGGGTCTTGATGTCCGTGCCCACATCCCCTGCGGTATCGCGGGCCAGAATCACGGCACTAAGTTCCGGCTGCTGCATCACTTGGGCCAGTTGGTGACGCAAATGTTTAAGTTGGGTATTGATTTTGGCATCATTGAGCGCGAAACGGCTGTAATCCTCCAACACGCGCAGCGCCTCGCGGGCGCGGTTGGCGTTGGCGTCCACGATACGTAAAAGTTGCGGATTTACCAACTTACACACTCCTATTATCATGGTATGATTGTCGTTAAGGGATCGGTCGCTGGCAAGCCCGTCCCGTATAAAGACGTAAAATTAGCCAACAAGGATGTACCATGGCGGAAATACTACCCGGAATTCATCAAATTCCGATCGTTTATAAGGGCCGGCCACTTAAATTGTACCTGATTGTAGCCGCGGAAGCGTGCCTGCTCATGGATGTCGGGGATGCGGAAATTCCCGCCCGGGAAATCCGTCCGTATTTGCAGCAGGTCGGGATTGCCGACCATCGGATCACCCACATACTGCTGACCCATCCGGATAACGACCATACGCAGGGTCTGCCGGCGGCGGCCCAACTGTGGCCCGAGGCGCTGCGGATTTGTGGCACGGCCGATAAAGCCGATGTGGAAAGCAGCCTGCACTCCACCGCCGTACGCTACGGCGCCCGGTTTCGCAGTTTTGAAACCCACACCCCCGGCCCCATCAGTCTGCCAGCGGAACAACAGCCCGACTACGTCCCCATCCATCTATCCTGTACCGGCGGGGAAACCCTGCGTCTGGGACCGCAGCAGGATATCGAAATCCTGCATCTGCCCGGCCATTCCCGCGGACATCTGGGCGTCTACCTGCCCTGGTTGGATACCGCCATCGTCGGCGATGCGGTGCATGGCCTGTCCAACAACTATATGGACGGCACCCCCGCGTTCGCCTGCACGTATATGTATATTACCGACTATTTGAACACCATCGCGCTGCTGCAAAAACGCGCGCCGCGCCGTCTGCTGAGTTGCCACTGGCCGGATTGCCTCGATCATGCCGCAGTTCAGGCATTTCTGGCCGATTCCCGGGCCTATGCGCTGGCGGCTGAGGCCAGCATCCTAAACACCCTGCGCGAACACCCCACGGGATTGACGCTGGCCGAACTGATCCCCGCCAGCAAACCCCGTTTGGGCACCTGGCCATCGGCCTATGACAGTTACAGCAAAAGCATGCTGACCGGCCACCTCGAACACCTGATGAATCTGGGCCAGGTCCGGGGTGCGGATGAACCATTGCGTTTCAGCGCGGTTTAAGCTGCCCCCGATATTCCCACCCCCCCACCGGCCAAGGTAGGATTTTACCCGTTTCAGTCTGCAGCGACAGGATGTTGCCTGCCGTCAGGGTTCCGATAGCACGCAGTCCGGGAGCCACGCCCATGGCCTGCCAGCGGTGCACGGTGGCCGGGTCCGTAGTGAGTAATAGTTCGTAATCTTCGCCATCGCACAGCGCATGCCACCAGGCGGCTCGGTGGTCACGCGCCGCCAGCGTACGGGCATCGGTATGGACGGGCAGCGTCCCCAATTCAACCACCGCACCCAGTCCCGAGGCCGCACACAGACGCGGCAGGTCCTGGGCCAGGCCATCCGACAGGTCCATCATGGCATGAATCGGCCCCGTTTTTAACAATTGCTGCGCCAGCCAAAGGCGCGGGGTGAAATGTAAGTGCCGCCCCGAAAGCGAACCGCCCAGCGGGCCGGTCACACAGACCACATCACCAACCTGCCCGCCACGGCGCAAAACCGTCGGCCCCGGCGCGTATCCCGCAGCGGCCACGGTAATGACCAGCGGATGATCCCACATGCCGGTATCCCCGCCCACCAGAGCTGCTCCCGCCGCGCGACAGGCGTGTAAACATCCTTGATAGAGTTCCCGAACCGTGGCTTCACTCAACCCACGGGGCAAGGCCACCGAGACCAGCACCCCCAACGGCAATGCCCCCATCGCGGCACAGTCGGACAAACAGCGGTTCATCGCTTTCTGCCCGGCCAGCCGGCCCCCGCAGGTCGCCAAATCAAAATGCACCCCATCCAGACATTGATCAATCTTGAGCAGCACCAACTCGCCGGGGCAATGGACCGCGGCCATGTCATCGCCGATACCCACCGCCACCGCTGCGGTATGCGGGGTGTGTTTTTGGAACCAGGCCAGCAGGTCATTTTCACGCATGATTAGCCCACTCCCGCCACGCTGCCGGGCACCTCATTACGGGGGCGCGATTTCCAGCGCCGATGAATCCACAGATATTGCGTCGGGTCATGGCGGACGAACTTTTCGATCGCGGCGGTATAGCGGGCCGTGATGTAGCGCACCTCGTTGGCCTCGTGCTGCCATTCCTCGGGTGTGATGATGTCGGATACTTCGATATCGAATTCGAACTTGCCGTCAATCCGCCGGGCGCAGCCGATAATCACCGGAACTTTGTGCTCGATGGCCAGCAACGCGATGGACTTGTAGGTGGAGGCCTGGCGACCAAAGAATGGGACAAACATCCCCTTGGGCCCGGCGTTCTGGTCGGCAATAAAGCCCAATACCCCGCGCTGGGCCAGCACATCCTGGGCACTTTCCGTCACGCCGCGTTTGGACAAAATGGTCTGCCCGCGTTTCTGCCGCACCCCCATAATCCATTCGTTCACATAGGGATTGTCAATCGGCCGGGCCACGGCATAACTTTCGAAGCCCAGGGTAGCCAGCGTGTAGCCGAGAATTTCCCAGTTGCCATAGTGTCCGGTCAGCATGATGCAGCCGCGCTGCTGCAACTGCCAGCGCAACGGATCGGACAGGGTCCCCAGTTTGACGTATTGATGCCAGTTGTACACATGCACCAGCCGGGTGGAAAACAGTACGTCAATGACCAATTCCAAGAAATGCTGGAACGACCGCTTGGCAGTGGCCTTGATCTGGTCGTCAGTCCAGTCGGGAAAACTGGCCCGCAGATTCTCATAGGCCCGCTTTTGGTGCTTGCGATCCACCGCCCACAAGGCGCCGCCCAGCATCCGGGCTGTGCGCAGATTGGCGTTCACCGGGAACAGGCCCAGGAACAGCGCCACACTCCGCGCCATCAGGTAAACCAGATAATCCAGCCAGGGGCGACGAATCTTCATAGCGCTATTGTATCCCCACCCCGCAGGCGATGAAACCCGGCGCAAGAAAACGGGCGATTCCGCAGAACCGCCCGGAGGAATTTGGGATCCGACGGGCTTTAACGCACGTCATTCTTGATTTTCAGGGTCTTGCCGACCCGGGCCGCGTCCATGGCGGTCAGAATCACATCCAGTGCCTTGTAACCCTCCACGCCGTCAATGGCCGGGGCCTTGTTCTTTAGAATGGATTCGACAAAGGCATCGCTGACGCCGGAACTAAACTGCTTTTCATTGGTGGAGACCGCACCCACTTTGTACCGCGCTTCGCCCCCGGTGAACTTGTTGCGGACGATCACGCCCCAAGTGGGGTCCATGGCCATCATCATCACGCCCTTGGTGCCATAAATCACGGTATAGTTGGCTTCGGGTTCGCCATAATTGGTCCACGAAACAATGATCGAACCGATGATGCCCGACTTGGTTTTCACCGTCAGATAGGCATTGTCATCCGTTTCGATCAGCTTGCCCTTGTGGTTGCGTTTGTCCAGGGTGGAAAGAATC